>DHCMC07803__coassemble_698_pt1 | contig 35930 bp, 27 predicted proteins | sample DHCMC07803__metabat2_high_PE_031 | metagenome-assembled genome bin DHCMC07803 | reverse complement strand
AAGATTATGTGCAGGCATATGAATATATCCTCTCTGAGGTGGAGCGGCTTCTGAGCTATGGAATACCGGCACGGGAGTTCGAAAGATGCAGGAATGAGTTCTTCTTCCATCTGAATGATACATACGAGAGACGTTCGCTGCTGGACAACAGATACTATACCGATCTTTGTGTGTCCAACTTCTCCGACGGTTATGTAATGGCCGGAGTGGAGTTTTCGAAGGCCTATATCGAGGCCGCTGGCCCGGCGATAGACAGCTCGACCCTATACAGCTTCATGGCCTCTCTTTTCTCGGATCCCGACAGAAGAACAGTGACTTGCTCCGCTCCTGTCCCTACCGGAGGACTGGAGTATTTCAGGGTAGATCCCGGACCTGTGGGCATGGATACGGTCCTGTATGCTGCGACCAGAACTTTGATGGAAAGCCGCAGGATACCGGAGCAAAAGGTAGTCAACGCCTCGACCGGAGTGACTTCCAGACGTCTGCCCAACGGAGCGACTATGGCCTACCGTTATATGGATGTGGAGCCGGGCTGGGTGCATTTCGAGGCTGTTGCCAGAGGGGGTGTCTCATTGGCGGACAGGAACCTGTCCCTTTTGCGGAGCTATGCAGGGGACGTAGCCAGGCTTTCGGTCAATGGCGGACTCAATGCTTTCGAACTTGACCGTCTGCTCGATGTATTTCACATGGAGCTCGGACGGGAGATTTCGGTGAGCGAGAGAAAGATTACCGGCAGGTTCCCGGTGGAGGAAATGGAACAGTTCATGCAGCTGGCTTCCATGTATTTTGATGGCTCGGAGCCGGATGAGGAGACTTTCGACAAGTACAGGAAGATGGTCAGCGGATGCGCTCCCTATTCCCGGAACTCTCCGGAGAATCTCTTTCACATGCTGCATATGCGGGACGTGCGTTCAGGCTACGGAGTGGAGACCGGTGCGCCCGACATTGCCGGACTGGATTATCTGGAAGCGCTTGAATTTGTGAATACTCTCTTCTCCAATGCGGCTGATTTTACTTTCATATTCGTAGGTGACTTCAATGAGCAGAAGCTGCTTTCTACAGCTTACGATATTATTGGAGGGCTTCCCGGACGTCGTTCGGTGCAGCGCCGTTCTGAGAACAGCCGTTTTTTCATCGCTTCCTACGATGATGAGGAGGTGGTGAGGATTCCGATGGAGTTCCCGCGCAGGTTGAACAGCTGCAAACTTACGATTCCATCGGACCTTAATATGGAGGACCGCGTGCTTTCTGAGGTTACGGCCAAGATTATTGAGCGTGAGGTCATCCGGCGACTGTCGCTGAGAGGAATCCTTGCCGATGCCCAGAGACGTTTCTACCGTTATCCCGAGGAGGTGCTGACCATAGACTTTCATTTCACCACCTATGAGGAGGTTCCGGATATGGGCGGAATGTTCGCGGACATAGTGGAGGACCTGGCATACAGGGGAGTGAGCGACAACGAGGTGGATGCCGTCCGGCGCAACCTCTTGCTGATCGACGACCTTCAGGAAAGGGTGGACTTCGAGTATTGGAAGCGGATTCTGCGCAGCCGGTATATCGACCGCAAGGATTTCTATACCAGGAGAGAGTCCGCAATGGAAGCTCTTACCGGAGATCAGGTGCGCGAAGAACTTTACAGGGTGCTGGACGAAGGCAGGATATCACTGCTGTCAGTAGCTCCTGAAGAATAACAGGAAATATGGATACAATGGTAATAATAGACGACAAGATAATCTCATCCGAGATATTCACTGAGCGCTTCGCCTGCGACTACGGAGTGTGCGGAGGGGCCTGCTGCATCATAGGGGACAGCGGTGCCCCGATGGAGGAGGACGAGCCGGAGCGGATCGAGGCCAATTATGACAGGTTCTCTCCGCTGATGTCTCCCGAGGGGCGGGCGGTGATAGAGGAGAAGGGATTTTTCGAGATAGACTCGGACGGGGACACCGTGACTCCGCTGGTGCCGGGCCGGGAGGAATGTGCATACGCGGCCTGCGATGCGGAGGGCAGCTGGTTCTGCACCATCGAGCGGTCCTGGTGCCGCGGCGGCTCGGACTTTGTCAAGCCGATCTCCTGCCGCCTCTACCCGATACGGGTCTCCAGGCTCTCCAACGGCATGACTGCCCTCAACCTGCACAGGTGGAACATCTGCGCCTGCGCCTTCGCCAAGGGCAGGCGGGAGGGCATACCTGTCTACAAATTCCTGCAGAAGCCCCTTACCGATGCCTTCGGGGAGGAGTTCTATGCCGCTCTTGAGGCCGCTGCCGCTCAGTTCAGGTAGAATTCTCCTGCCAGGCCGCGGTACCACTCGGAGCGGCTGCCGTCCGCATCAGTCAGGAGTACGTCCTCTGTGGTGAGGCTCTTCTTATGTGCCGGCGGTTCTGCATTTTTCCCAAAACTTACCAGAAGTCTCCGGATACCGGAGCGGGGGGTGGAGCTGATCCTCACCAGCCGCTGCGGGGCGAGGCCGTTGTCCCCGGCTGCCTGGAGTATCTGACGCCAGTATTCGGAGGGGATGATGATGTCCAGTTCCGAGGTGCCGGTCATCAGGGCCGAGGCGCAGCGCATGAGTTCGGAATAGGGCAGGGTTGCGGTGTGCCGGGCAGCGGAGCGGCGGGCATCGGGGTTGAGGAGGGTGCTGTCGTAGAACGGAGGATTGGACACGATCAGGTCAAATGTCTCCTTTCCGGCGGTCCCGGCGGTGAAGTCCTGGAGGGTGACGGTGCTGACGGCCAGCCGGTCGTGCCAGGGGGAGCAGAGGAAGTTCTCTCCGGCCTGGGCCGCTGCCTCCGCGTCAGGCTCGATGCCGGTTATCAGTGCTTCGGGGAAGCGCTGTGCCAGCATCAAGGCGATGAGGCCGCTGCCGGTGCCGATGTCCAGTATCTTCCCCGGACGGCCCTGACCGGCCCACGCTCCCAGCAGGACCCCGTCGGTTCCCACCTTCATCGCGCACCGGTCGTGCCATACGGTGAACTGTCTGAATCTGAAATACGGATTTCCCATGTTACTTCAATGTCTGTCCGGTACTTATGCCTGTGGAGCCGCCTACGCGGGAGGATTCCTCGACGTTGCCGACGTTGCGCCTGCGGACGTTTGTGGCCGTTCCGAAGCGCCAGCTGAACGAGAGGGTGACTTTCTGCATGTTGATGCGCTGGCGGATGCTGTAGGTCAGTACGTCGCCGGTGTAGGACGTGATGTCGGTACTCAGGGAACGGAGGATGTCCTGGACGTTGAGGGCGATGGTGCCGCGGCCGTCCCAGAGGTTCTTCTTGATGCCGGCGAAGAGCATGTACATCGGGCGGATGTTCATGTAGCCGACCGTCATGTTTCCGGTGGCCATGCCGCCTGCCTCGATCTTCCACTCCTTGGGCAGGAGGAAGTTGAGGTTGCCGTAGAAGCTCTGTACGAAGGAGCCGTCGGAATAGCTGCCCCCGGAGCTGGTGTTGCCGTTGTAGGCGGCGAAGTAGTTGGCCGATAGGTTGAGCCACTTGGCTATGGGCAGCTCGGAGATGGACAGGGCCGCTCCTGCGAGGGACTGGGTGCCGAAATTCTCCCAGATGAGGCGCTGTCCGCCGTTGTCCTGGTTGACCTCGGGACGCTGCATGATGAGGTTGGAGTTGTGCTGGTAGAGCAGGCTCAGGTTGAGGTGCTGGCCGTAGCCGACGGTCAGGGATACCTGGTCGGAGAACTGGGGGTCGAGGTCCGGGTCTCCCTCGGTGAAGGCGTTGGCCGAGATGTAGGTGCGGAAGGGGTTGAGCTGGCTGTAACCGGGGCGGCTGATGCGGCGGGTATAGGAGGCGGCCAGGCGCCACTTCTGGGTGGGCATGTAGCTTACGAATACGGTGGGGAAGAGGTTGAAATAGCTCTTGACGCTCTTTTCCCCGGCACTGCGCCAGTCTCCGCGGGCATATGTGTACTCGCCGCGCAGGCCTATCTTGGCCGACCATTTCGTGCCGAAGCTCTTGGCTGCGGAGATGTAGGCGGCGGCTATCTGCTCGTCGTAGAGGAAGAGGTTGGAGAGGTTGTCGTTGTAGTTCCAGGTTCCGCCGAAGTAGTCCTCGCGGACGGAGTTGTTGTCGGTGACGGTGCGGGACCATTTGAGTCCTGCCTCGAGCAGTCCGGTCTGCCAGAAGAGCTGCTGGTAGTCTGCCTTGGCGGACCATATCTGGAGATTCTGGGCGGCGTCCTGGCGGAAGACGGTGGAGTCCAGGGCTATCAGGGGCGTTACGGCCGGGTCGGGGATGTCGCTCTGGCTGCTGCCGTTGCGGATGTCGTACCAGGAGTAGTCGGCGTTGAGGGTGAGTTCCTGCATCCTGGCCGGGTCAAATGTGTGGGTGTAGTTGAGGTTGGCCGAGACTCCGTTGAAGTCGTCGGTATTGGCGATGTCGCTGTTCAGGCGGCCGAGGAGGGTCTCTCCGAGGAGGTGCTCGGTGAAGTTGTCTCCGTAGGTGTCGGAGCTGCCGCCCCGGAATGTGCCGTTGACGATGACGCCGAGGATGTCCCTGTCAGTGATGTACCAGTCGTTGCCGGCGCGGAACATCTGGTTGAGGTTGCGCATGAGCAGGTGCGAGGTGCCGGACATGGTGTATTCGTTGTCGGGTCCGTAGAGGGACTTGGAGAGCAGGTCCGCGGTCATGTCGTCGTAGCGGGCGCTGTAGGTCAGGAAGGTGCTGGTCTTGCGTCCGCGGTAGTTGAGGTTGACCGAGCCGTCGGCGCTCTGGTCCCAGCGGTCGAAGTACATGCCGCCGTAACCGAGGTTGACCGAACCGTTGAAGCCCTCCATGAAATTCTTTTTGGTAACGATGTTGATGATGCCGCCTCCGCCGGCCGCGTCATACTTGGCCGAGGGGTGGGACATGATCTCGATGCGGTCGATGGTGGTTCCGTCGGTGGACTGGAGCAGGACTTCCAGCTCCTTGCCGGAGAGGTTGGAGGGACGGCCGTCGAGCCATACGGCCACTGTGGAGCCGTTGAGCTTGACATTGCCCTCGAAGTCTATCGTCACGCCGGGGGCCTTGCGGAGCAGGTCGGTGCCGTTGCTGCCTTCGGTGGATACGGCGTCGGCGATGTTCATGACGATCTTGTCCAGTTTCTGTTCTATGACGGGGCGGCGGGCGGTGACCACGGCCTCCTCCAGCATCTCGGTGTCGGGCTCGAGGAAGATTACCGCATCTTGTTGCGGGACAGCGCTAAGGTCGGTTATCAGGTCGCGGTAGCCGATGAAGGAGGCCAGCAGTCTGTATCCGCCGGCGGAGGGGATGCGGTCGATGGTGAACCGGCCTTCCGCATCGGTGGTCGTACCGTTGACCACCGTGCTGTCGGGGGCTATCAGGGCGACGGTGGCGAACTCTATCGGTGCCTGCGTCGCTGCGTCCAGGACCCTGCCGGAGATGCTGCGGCCGTTCTGTGGACGGGCTGAGGCACAGACAGCCCACAGGAGCAGGGCGGTGATGGCCGCCGCTGCCCTTATTGTGCTGTATTTCATTGTACTTGGTTAATTATTGTCCTTGGTGATATATTTCATGTAGAGGGAGGTGATGTCCTCGATGGAGATGCCGAGGATGTCCATTTTCCTGAATACCTCCTTCAGGTCGCCGGAGATGAACCCCTCGCGCTGTTTCTCGCGGATGACGTTCCTGGCTCCGGGGCTGACGAAATACCCGATGCCGCGCTTGTTGTGGATGATGCCCTCGGTGGAGAGCTCGTCGTAGGAGCGGGCGACGGTGTTGGGATTGACCTCCAGGGATATGCCGCATTCCCTGACGGAAGGGATACGCTCGCCCTCGGGCCATGTGCCTGTCAGGATCCGCTCGCATATCGCGTCGGCTATCTGCAGGTAGATGGGCTTGTGCTGGTCGAATTCCATGGTTGTCTGAGTTTTGAGGGATTAGTACTGTATCCTGCGGATGCGGAAGTAGGTGAGGACCCAGAAGACTACGGGCAGGATGTAGCAGGTGAATACCATCACTGTCTTTACGAAGTTCTCGACCCAGTTGGCCATGATTTCGGCGTCCATGCTGTTGAGGACTGCTTCATCGAGGTGCTTTACGGTGGCTACTATCGACCAGGTGGCGCCTACGGAGACCAGGAATCCGACGCCGCAGATTACCAGGAGGGTCTTGCCTATCTTGTGGGTGCGGAAGAGCATGGCCATGAAGATGAGGGAGGACTGGCTGAGCAGCATGCCGAAGTAGGGGTTGAGGAACAGGGCGGGAGTGGCGTTGTACAGCCGGTCGAGGATGAACGTTTTTTCAAGAGAGGGGTCGATGTTGAACAGGTTGTCGGCGAATCCGCTGGTGGTGAAAATGTTCTTCCAGATGTGGCCGGAGAAGCCTCCGTCGGTGGGCATGGATGCGAGGAGGGAGTCGAGTGAGAGCATCAACACGGAGGTCAGGGCCGGGAAGAGAAGGGTGGCGATGACGAATACTGTCAGGGTCTTCTCGAGGGTGGAGGCGGGGGTGATGCCGTAGAATGTGCCCTCGACGTGGCGGTTCTCGTTCTTGTACAGCAGGAAGGGGATGAGGAAGCAGTAGAACTGCAGCAGGGTGGCGACGAGTGTGCCGCGGCCGGTGGTTCCTAAGTTGCCGCCTATCAGGAGAGTGAGGCCCCAGATCATCAGGTAGACCAGTACTATGACGGCCCAGAAGCCGAGGATGAGTTTGTATTTTTCGAGGAGCTCCTTGTAGATGTTGAGTCCGAATCTGCGTATGTTGAATGTTGCGTTCATGATAGTCTTCTGTTTGATAAAGGTGATGACTGTTTGCGGTGTTGTTGTGGTCCGGGTGTGTGCCGGCGGTTATCTGAACAGGGTTTTGAATGTTTCCTTGTTCCTGAGGGCGGCGTTGAATAGGGCCTCGAGGTTCACTCTGGAGGGCATGCCCTCGCGGTTGGGGATGACCTGGTAGTAACCGCTGAGGCTGCTCTCGCTCCAGTAAGCCTCGGGGTCGAGTTCCTGGCTCATGGTGAAGAGCAGCTTTTCACTTATCTGCTCTATGGAGGCGTTGAGGATCAGACCGCTGCGGTCGAGGATGATGACCGGGTCAATGAGGTTCTCCAGGTCGCGCACCTGGTGGGTCGAGATGGCGATGATCCTTTCCTCGGTGGCGCACTCGGAGATGACGCGGCGCAGGGTGGTCTTCGAGGGGATGTCCAGGCCGTTGGAAGGCTCGTCCATCAGCAGGATGCGGGTGTTGAGGGCGAGGGCGAAGGCTATCAGGGCCTTTTTCTGCTGGCCGTGGGAGAGCTTGTCGAAGCGGTAACCGGGGTCTACCTCGAAGGTCAGGCAGAGTTTCTGGAACTGGGCGGCGTCCCAGCGGGGGTAGAGCAGGGAGTTGCTCTTGGCGAATGTGTTGACGCTGATGGCCGGGGCGAAGAAGATCTCGGGCACGTAGTAGATGTCGCTGAGCATTCCGGGGTTGCGTTTCTCGGAGGGGATGCCGTCCACGGTGCAGCTGCCCTCCTTGGCCCGCAGCAGGCCGCAGATGATGCGCAGCAGGGTGGTCTTGCCGACGCCGTTCTCACCGAGCAGGCCGTAGATGCGGCCCGGCTCCATCTCGAGGCTCAGATCCTCGAACACGATGTGCTTCTTGTAGTTGAACTTCAGGTGGTCGATCTTGACGACCGGGTTGTTGGTGTCCATAACTTATACTTTTTGCGTTAATATTGTCTTCTCGATGTTGTCAATTCAGACATTGCTTTATGGTGCTGCTGTTAATGCTGTCATGGCTCTGTGCTGCCATTGCTCTATGCTGTCAGTGCCGTTGATGCTCTTGAGCTGTCATTGCTCTATGCTGTCAGTGCTCTTGTGCCGTCGCAGATGTCTGATTGCTGTCACAAACGTCTTACCTTTTCAGTGTATTAGTTTGCTAGTACACTGCAAAGGTAGACAAAAATTTCCTTTCTCCAAATTTTTTTGAAAAAATTTTGATTTTCCCCGCTCCTGAACGCTTTCCAGGTCTTTACCCCTACGGTTGTCACCAACCCCGGCTAAGACAGAAGCCGCACTGCTCCGAGAGTCGCCTGTAGCCGCATTTCCCCATCCACCACACCACGCCCACCTTCCGAAGGTGAGTCATTTCCCCGCATTTTCGTCTCACCTTCCGAAGGTGCGCAGAAGCGGCACTGCCCCGAGAGTCGCCTATAGCCGCGTTTCCCCCTCCACCACACCACGCCCACCTTCCGAAGGTGAGTCATTTCCCCGCATTTTCGTCTCACCTTCCGAAGGTGCGCAAAGGCACTACCGCCCTAGAACTACCTGTAGCCGCGTTTCCCCCTCCACCACACCATGCCCACTTTCCGAAGGTGCGTCGTTTCCCCGCATTTTCGTCTCACCTTCCGAAGGTGGGAGAGGTGACAGGATGAACTTTTATGTGCTGAAACAAGAACGAAATTGAATCGTTCGCACGGACGTCTATATAACTATCCGATAATCAAGGCATTTCGAGGCTTGCAGGTGTCTCAGTGTGGTTTCAGAACAGACCAAAGCACATGGATGTTCTACAAGATGGTGATTGTCAGCTGGTTGTGAGGGTTCGGCGTGCGAGCTCGGAGGACGGACAGACGTTACTCCTTCCGAAGGAGTTGGAGAAATTCGAGAAAATGCGACTCCTTCGGAAGGGGTAGAACGGAATATTGTGCGTTTTACGTGTTCTGGATGGTTTTTGTTGCCGTTACTCCTTTGGAAGGAGTCGGGAAAATGCAGTGAAAGGCTACTCCTTCCGAAAGACTACTCTTTCCGAAGGATTGGGGCAGAGGGAAATCCATCAATTTCCGCAACGGCAGCGAATAGCGGGAAATGGTGCCGTTGTGGAAGTGGCCGGGAGATAGGATGTGCCCTACGTGGCCTGTGGACGCAGTAGCTTCGGGCACGCGGTTCCGCAACGGCAGCGAATAGCGGGAAATGGTGCCGTTGTGGAAGTGGTCGGGAGATTGGATGTGCCCAACGTGGCCTGTGGACGTAGTAGCTTCGAGCACGCGGTTCCGCAACGGCAGCGAATAGCGGGAAACGGTGCCGTTGTGGAAGTGGCCGGGAGATAGGATGTGCCCTACGTGGCCTGTGGACGCAGTAGCTTCGAGCACGTGGTGCCGCAACGGCAGCGAATAGCGGGAAACGGTGCCGTTGTGGAAGTGGCCGGGAGATAGGATGTGCCCTACGTGGCCTGTGGACGCAGTAGCTTCGAGCACGTGGTGCCGCAACGGCAGCGAATAGCGGGAAACGGTGCCGTTGTGGAAGTGGCCGGGAGATAGGATGTTCCCTACGTGGCCTGCGGACGCAGTAGCTTCGAGCACGTGGTGCCGCAACGGCAGCGAATAGCGGGAAATGGTGCCGTTGTGGAAGTGGCCGGGAGATAGGATGTGCCCAACGTGGCCTGTGGACGCAGTAGCTTCGAGTACGCGGTTCCGCAACGGCAGCGAATAGCGGGAAATGGTGCCGTTGTGGAAGTGGCCGGAAACATTTTTAGATTCCTGCGCAGAAGTTGAACAGCTGCATGACGGATTCCAGTTCGTTGAAGTAGGTGTAGTTGGTCTTGGCGAACCCGCGGATCTGTTTCTTCTTTTCCGGGAAGAGTTTCAGGAAGGACTGGAGGCGGCAGGGGTACATCCTGCCTTCGGAGGTGAGGACGAACTCGGTCTTGTAGATGCACCTCAGGGTGAATGTTTCGTCGGGGCTGTATCTCCGAGTCCGGGTTTCAGGGACGCCGTCACGGCTGTACCTTACAGTGGTCTTGGCACCTGTCAGCCAGGTAAGATGATTGCCGCCTGAGAGTTCCTCGTTTTGTTTGTCGTTGCCGTATCCGTCAGGGTATTCCAACTCTATGGAAGCCAAGCTGGACAGAGTGATGCCGCCGTGCTCAGCGATGACCGTGACCCAGCAGGTATCGGCGGGGATGATGGTGCAGTCCCGGGTCTGTATCCGGACTATGTCCTCCTGACCGGCAACCATCATGGTGTCGCCTTTTTCATCCAGCATGTGTACTTTCTGAGTGAGGGTATGGATGTTTATCCTGCCTGTCTGCTCATCTCCGGACTGCAGGGTGACTGCGGTTTTCTCGAACACGGGCAGCAGATACTGTATGTCAGTGGGCAGGATGTCTTCGACCATCTGACCGGGTCTGGCCTTGTAATCCGTTACCATTTCCTGAGCACGGATCCGGGTGGATGTGAGAATAGAAAGTGTCAGCAGGATAGCAAGGTGTTTCATGGGCTGGATGATGAGTTAATATCGGAGGCCGGCGCAGTACTCGAACAGCATCCGCAGGGATTCGTCGTTGGTGAAGTCGGTGTAGTAGAGCTTCGTGTAGTCCCGTATGGCTTTTTTCTTCTCCGGGAAGGCCTTGAGGAAGGAACTGAGCTTACAGGGATAGATTTTCTCACCGATGGCGATGACGTACTGTGTGCTGTATTTGCATCTGACAGTGACCATGTCAGAATAGTTCCTGTAAGTAGGGCGCCCGTAATCTGAGTACATGACCATAGTGAAGGAGCCGGTGGTCGATATCTTGTCCTTAATGGAATTTAAAGCTTCGGTAGTGGGATCGGCCTCGGCGAACATGTCTATCTTGAGGGTCGGCATGATGCAGAGGGCGACGTCTCTATGCTCCAGTATCACGGTGAGGTACTTCCCGTCTCTTTTGATTATCGTGCGGTTGGAGGCGATAACGCGGTTGATGTCGTCTGAGATGGTGACGCCCACGGTGTCGCCTTCGGGGGAGATGGTGTGCAGGGTTCCGGTTGTGATGTTGGCGTTGACCAGCCCGACGTATTCATCTCCGTAGGATGTGAGGAGACGGCATTCCTCAAATTGCGGCAGGATGTATTTCATGCTGCGGGGGATGAGGTGGTCGAAGCGGGCCCCGTCCTTAACTAGAAGGTTTACAGTTCTTTCCTGTGTTTCTTGTGCCGCGGAGGACAATGTGCCCGCGATGACGGTCAGGAGCAGGATGAACAGATGTACAGTGCGGATTCTCATAGTTGTCAGGTTAAAGGTTTGTGGCTTTTATTCTTCTATAGGCGAGGATCTGAGAATTTCCATGGCGCGGTCGTAGAGGGAGTCATCGACCACTACCTCCACGGAGACGAGGTCGGTGTTGACGGCGCCGGTGGACCAGACGAGGTTCTCTCCGAGGACGAAGGCGGGGATGCCGTTCTCCTCTAGGACGCCCTTGCAGATATTGGCCGATATGGCGTTGTCGAATTTGCGGACTACTTTCATGGCTGTGTCGGTTTATTCTGTTTTTTGCTGATCTGCTTTCCCGGACTGGTCTGCGGTATCGCTGCTGCCGCTTCCGAAATCGTAGGGGTCGTCGTGCTGCTGTGCCGCGCCTTCCCCGATATCCTCGCGCAGGGCGTAGGTGATGTGGGAGGACAGGCGGAGGATGTCCTTGCGGTTGCCGCTGAGTATCAGGGGAGCGGTGCCCTTGGTGATGGTCACTCCGTCCTCGTAGGCCCTCATGAAGCGTGTGAAGTGGTTGCGGAGGCGGAAGGTGAGCTTCTCCCCGTCCTCATCGGTCTTTTCGTAGCCGAGACCTTCGAATGCGTTGATTATTGTATTCCTGTGGTCCTCGAAGTCCCCTTCGATCATTACCTCCTTCTTAACAAAGGTAAGACCCGGATAGACGGCTGCTATTGCCCCGAATATCAGAAGCATCTGCCACCATGCGCCTTCCTTGAGCATGCCGCCCTCGGACATCGGCATGAAGAGCTTCACCACGCTTTCTCCGCTCAGGAGAGTGACGATGCAGAGGACAACGGCTGCCAGGATTATGAAAACGAAGAAATATTTGACGGATCTGACGACCCTGCGGACTTTAGGACTCATGATTTTCGCTGTTTTTGATTAATTTTGCTGCAAATATAGCAAATCGTATTATTTTTGCCCCACATTAAAAGCAGATAAATAGAAATGGAAGAGAACAAAAGACCAGTGGGCTCCGGCACCACTCCCGAATGGACCTCTCAGAACAGTAAGTCTGACAATCCCAACAAGGGACTTAAAGTCACCGTTATAGTACTGGCCGTGGTGGCCGTAGTGCTGGCCGGTGTATTTGCGTACGTGTGGATAGACAGGCAGAAGATGATCGATGACCTGACTATCGACAAGCAGAACCTTACCAACGAACTTATCGAGCTGCAGGGTGAGTATGCCCAGCTCTCGTCCAACAACGACAGCCTCAATGTCCAGCTCGACCGCGAGCGCGAGAAGGTCAGCCAGCTGCTGGACCGCATCAAGCAGACCGACGCGGCCAACCGCAGCAAGATCCGTCAGTATGAGAAGGAGCTCGGTACCCTCCGCTCGATCATGAAGCACTATATCTTCCAGATCGATTCTCTCAATACCCTGAACATCGCTCTCCGCAAGGACGCCGAGCTGGCCCGTGCCGAGGCCGCCAAGTCAGCCGAGCGCTACCAGGAACTGAGCAAGACCACCGACGAGTACGCCAAGCTCGTGGAGCAGGGCTCCGAGATCAAGGGCCGCGGCATCAACATCGTCGGCATCAACGCCTCCAACAAGGAGACCGACCGCAGCAGCCGCATCAAGAAGCTCCGGACCTGCCTCTCGCTGATCGAGAACTCCATCGCTCCCAAAGGCCCCATGCGCGTGTACATCCGCGTCAAGGGACCGGACGGCATCCTGATGACCTCCGACCAGCAGCGCATCTTCGAGATGAACGGCGAGCAGCTCGTCTACTCTGAGTCGCGTGAGGTAGACTACCAGGGCGCCGAGGTGGAGGTATGCATCTACTTCGCTTCCGAGCAGTTCACCAAGGGCGTCTACACCGTCGAGGCCTACACCTCGTCCGGCCTGCTGGGCACCGGCGACATACTGCTGAGATAGCGTCGGTCAGCATCTACGGCATCCTGCGATTATCCTGCAATGATATACATCCACTTTCCCTTCTGCAAGTCGTTCTGCACCTACTGCGACTTCTATTCGGTCAGGGGAAAGGACAGGATAGCACAATACACACAGAGCCTTCTGCGGGAAATTTCCCTGCGGAAGGCTTTTTTATGCCAATGCACCTCGCCTGCCACGCTCTACGTCGGGGGCGGGACTCCCTCGCTCTGGCCGGTGGAGCAGCTGGGGGAGGCGGTGGCGGCGGTCTCTGCGGCACTCCGGGAGGGGGCGGCGGACTATGGACGTTCCTGCGGTGCTCCTGGAGGTGGCGGCAGAGCTGTCCCGGGAACATGGGATGGCCGGGGGGATGCCGGGATCTTCGCGGAATTTACCGTCGAGGTCAATCCGGACGATGTCACGGAGGCCTATGCCCGGGCCCTGCGGCAGCTCGGAGTGAACCGCGTCAGTATGGGCGTGCAGTCCTTCAGCGACCGCAGCCTGCGGTGGATGGCCCGGCGGCACAGTCCGGAGGGGGCGGTGGAGGCCTTCCGGGTGTTGCGCTCTGCCGGGTTCGACAATATCTCGCTGGACTTGATTTTCGGGTATGATCCGGTGGCTTGGGGGAGCGGCTCTTCTGCTGACGGGGGTGTAGCCGGGCAGTCACGTGCATCCTCTGACGGGAGTGTAGCCGGACAGTTACGCAGTTCCTCGGATAAAGAACTGATGCAGCTGTGGAGTGACGACCTGGATACCGTGCTGCGGCTGCGGCCGGAGCATATTTCCGCCTACCAGATGGGTATCGAGGAGGGCAGCGTCCTCGGAGAGATGGCTGTCGCCGGCCGCTACCTGGAGCCCTCCGACGAGCTGTGTGCAGCTCAGTACGCCCTCCTGCAGCAGCGCCTCGCCGCCGCCGGCTACCTCCAGTACGAGGTCTCCAATTTCTCCCTCCCCGGCCGCCGCGCCCTGCACAACAGCGGCTACTGGGACCGCAGCCCCTACATTGGCCTAGGGCCGGGAGCCCATTCCTTCGACGGGGACCGCCGCCGCTGCTGGAATGCTCCGGACCTCGACCGGTATATTGCTGTGTTCGGTGGGGGTTCCGCTTCGGGCGGTCTTTCTGCTTCCGGTGGAGTTTCTGCTTCGGGCGATGCCATTGCCACCGATGTCGCCCCGGCTTTTGATGGGGTTCTCCCTGTATCGGGTTGTGGTCCCGCTTCCGGCGCTGTTCCCATTACTGGTGATTTCCCTACTCCCGGTCACTGTGATTGTGCCGTGTCATCCGTGGTGTCAGAAGAGACCCTTACCGACGAGGACGTCCTTACCGAGACCATTATGCTCGGTCTTCGCACCGTGGACGGCCTGCCATTAGATGTCCTAGTTGCCATGTGCAGATCGTCGTCTACCGTGCCTGATAGTCGCTCCGGGTCCGTTCAGCCATCGTCGTCTACCGTGCCTGGTAGTCGCTCCGGAGCCGCAGAAAACACGTGCCATTCCCTTCTTTCGCAACTTCCACGCCCTCTGCGGACCTCTGTCGACCGCCTTCTGGCCACCGGCTTCCTCATTCTCCGCGAAGGCCGCCTGTCCATTCCCTCCTCCCGCCTCTTCATCAGCGACTCCATCATCCGCGAGCTGCTGTAGCGCCGTCCCGCACCACCCCCTGACAGCCGCTTCTTCTTAACCCCTTCGGAAGGAGTAAGCAAACGGCCCTTTTCCGCCACTCCTTCCGAGGGAGTGAATTTCGCGAATCCTCGCCACAGCACTCCGTACGGCCATTCTGTCCTTATTCCACCTCCTAACTCCTTCCAAAGGAGTGCCGCAAATGTACATTTTCCCTACTCCTTCCGAAGGAGTGAAAGGTGGGACGAAAATGCGGGGAAACTGCGCACCTTTGGAAGGTGGTAGAGTTGGCTGGGTATGCTGGTTCGGCGATTGAATGTGACCGAAAATGAATCGTTCGCACGGGGCGGTTCTGGAATGCTCTGATTCTCATGCGGTTGATGACTAGGGCTGTGGAAGCCAGCGGTTTTAAAACGGACCAAAGCACGCGGCTCTTCGGGAATATGCTGGAAATCAAGAATTTGTGAGAATGTGGTGTGCGAGCATTTCAAAATGTCTGTCGGGAGTGTATGCCCGGAATGTCAGGAAGTGTTCGGAAGTGTCCGCCCGAAGGTGTTCGAAAACGGACAGGTGTCCGATATCGGACACTTTTGAAAAAGTGTAAGATGCACGTTGTCAGTGTGTTGTGTTTTTGGCACGGCGGTTGTGGCGGGCTGTTCGGGGAGAAAAGTGTCCGCTGAATGGAGGGTGATCATAAAAGTGCATGGGAACGGACGATGAGAGCAGGCAGCACAGATGAGGCAGACGAAGTGGATGGACGATGTGGACGGACGAAGAGAGCGGACGACGCGGACGGAGACGGACAACGGAATCGATGAAGCAAACTTGAGTGGACGATGTGACGGGAGACGGGTCGGATGACAGCAGACGTGGGTAGGTGGCGGATCGGACTCGTAGGCGAGAGTGAATGACGGGGCGGACGACGCGGACGGGATTGGACGACTTGAGCTGGTGGCGGATCGGACTCGTAAGCGCGAGTGAATGACGTAAGCGGGCGACGGGCCGAAGACACAGACGGGGCGGACGAAGTAGATGGACGACGATGAGAGCGGGCGAAGCGGATGGACAACGTGCACGGACGAAGGGAGCGGGCGACGTGAGCGGACAGCCCTATGCGAAGATTAACGGAAACAGAAAACACAACCGATATGAAATTAGGATTATACTTCAGACAGGCGTGGTACAACCTCAGGGAGAACCGGGTGTACAGCGCGGTGTTCATTGCCGGAACGGCCCTTTCGCTGGCGCTGGTGATGGCGTTTCTGACTGTGCTGTCGGCCAGGGTGGTGAATACAGTGCCGGAGACGCACAGGGACAGAATGATGGTTCTCAATTCATTGGCCGAGAATACCAGCGAGACTTATTATCAAAGCGGAGTCACTTCGAAATTCGCCGAGCTGTTCATGCAGGATGTGCCCGGAGTGGTGGCCTGGTCTCTGACAAATAACGCTGCCGGAGGTTTTGTCGTACTGGAGAGTGAGGATGAGGAGATGACAAAGGTGTTCGGCAAATGTGTGGACATGGACTTCTGGAAGATGTTCGACTATGACTTCATTGAGGGACGGGCGATATCTAGGAACGGTATGGTGCCCAATACTGCTGAGGCTGTGTTGTCTGAATCCACAGCGATGAGTCTCTTCGGCCGGACGGATGCGGTGGGCGAGACTGTTTATTACGGCGGATACACTCTGACAGTCTGCGGTGTTGTACGGGACGTGCCGATGAGCGCGGCTATGGCATACGCCGGAGTATGGATGCCTTCGAGCCTGAATACCAGTGAAGGTTTCTCGCCGAGCGGATTACTGGGAATGGGCACGGTGCTGATTCTGGCGGAGGACAAATCGGATTTCAGCAGAATCAAGGAAGAGATTACATCCAGGGTGAGCAGGTATGCCGAGGCCAATGATATGACGCTGGAGCTCAAGTTTTTTGACTCCTACCGCGAGTCGCTGTTCACCTGGAGCGAACTGAGTTCGGCGGCATATACGTGGCTGGGTATCGGAGTAGTGCTGATTATTCTCATAGTGCCGCTGATGAACCTCTCCGGTATGGTCTCCTCCCGCATGGATGCCCGAATGACCGAGTTCGGTACCCGCAAGTCCTTCGGCGCCGGACCCCGTTCGATAGTGGCCCAGATAACGGGTGAGAATCTGCTGATGACCCTGATTGGCGGAGTCGTGGGCCTGGTGGCCGCATGGCTGATAATAGTCCTTTTCTCACGTCAGCTGAATATGCTCGTTCCGGGCAGTTTCCTGGACAATGTCTCGGATGTCGGCCTGATTCCTGAAACGGGATTCTTTGACTTCCGGGATTTCTTCAAGCTGTGGCTGTATGCGGCACTCCTGGGAATTATACTGGTTCTCAACCTGATATCGGCTCTCATCCCTGCCGCCAAGGTCATCCGCCGACCTATCACCGAATCGTTGAATTATAAAAAATGACAGATATGCTTAGACAGATATTCAAACAGCTGTGGTTCTACCGCAGGAGCAATTCCTGGCTGTTCATCGAGCTGGTGATCATAATCGCCGTCTCCTGGTTCCTCGTCCACCAGACATGGACTCCCCGCTACCGCATCAACAACGTGCCGGACGGGATAAAGTCCGAGGGCGTGTACATCGTATCGTTCGACCTGCTTCAGCCTGGTCACAAGGATTACGACCCGCAGGCTGACGGCGAGGAGGCATGGTCCAGGGACTTCAGCCGTATAATGGACCGGATCCGCAGCATGCCGGAGGTGCAGTGCGCGGTGCCCACAACGGATTTCTTCCCTGGGTTAGGACCTGTTTCCGCAGGAGGCCTTCAGCTTGACAGTCTGACGTACCTCTCCCTGTTGGCCATTGACAGGCCTATGGGTGAGAATGATTTCGAAGTATTCGGATACGAGGTCGTGTGGCCGAAGTACGGCAGGATAGACGATTCGCAGCCCATGTCGATGATTATCACCGAGGACCTTGCCGAGTATGTTTTCCCGGGCGAGAATCCGATAGGGAAGAATCTCGAGTCGGCATGCGCGGAGCCTGATTGGGAATACGGCTGGACAACTCCGATAGTGGGAGTAATCCGCAGCATCAGGCAGTCGGGCAGCTCGGACAATATTCCCGCAGTATTCATGAGCGTCCCTGATTTCGCCGCATACGCCATGGGTGAGATATGCTGCGCTTTCCGCCTCAATCCTGACGTGGATGCGGATAAGTTCCTGGCGGATGCCTCCCGGGAGTGGAGAAAATCCCTTCGTTTCGGCAACTACCGGATCGAAGACGTGTTCAGCTATCAGGAACGTATCGACGGCAATGTGCGGATGGATGTGCTGGACCGCAATTTTATCTGGAGCGCGGTATTTATCTTTTTGATACTCAATGCTCTGCTGGCAGTTGCCTCTACCGGTTGGCTCCGGATGGAGGAGAGGCGTGGCGAGATAGGTGTACGCAGGGCAATGGGAGGCTCTCCCTCAGGTATTCTCCTATACTACATAGGCGAGGTGTGGATTCTCTTCGCGGCAGCGGCTGTCCTCGGAATCCTGATAACGGTCAATGTCCTGCTCATAGGCAAGATTGACATTACCTTACCTCAGAGTTTTGCAGGCAGCCTGCCCCTCAACGCCGCTGACTTCCCCCTGCTCTTCGACCCCGTGGCGCACTTCCTCGCGGTGGAGGGCATTGTCCTGGGTCTTCTGCTCCTGGCAGTGACCGCGGCCATCCTCATCCCTGCCGCCGGAGCCCTCCGCAAGCCTCCCGTCGAAGCCCTGAGGGATGAGTAATGGTAAAATCAGAAGGACAATAAGACGTGAAAGAAGAAGTAAGTGGGGAAGCGAATGAGAAAGTGAAAGAAGAAATGAAAGAGAGAAAGAAAAAGAAAAGGAAAAAGTAAAGCAGACCGAAATACGAATAAAGGCTAAGAATAAGAAACAATTTCAGATAAGATTCAGAGAAGATTTTCATGCAGATAATTTGATTTGACGAGCGAAGCGAGTGGTAAGTCCTCCCCTACGCCAGGGGAGGATTTAGGAGGGGTGGTCGAAAGCGAGGATTTTTCTTCTCGAAAAAGGATAAAACAGAATAGAAGTAAAATGTAAAAAAACCATGGATAGAGAACTTACCAACAAAGAAAAATGGCAGGACCGCCGCAAAATCATTCTCCGCTGGAGCCTCGGAGGCGCCGTCGCGGTAGTGGCGGTGGTGCTGCTGGCAGTGCTGATCCAGCCCTCGGTGCGGGAGAGCAGCCTGCGGCTGGCTACGGTGGACACCGGCTCGATAGAGTTTGCGGTGTCGGCTACCGGAAAGGTGGTGCCGGGCTACGAGGAGATCATCAACTCCCCGATTACCTCCCGCGTGATGGAGGTCTACAAGCGGGCCGGCGAGGTGGTGCAGGCAGGCGAGCCGCTGCTGCGTCTGGAGCTCTCAGAGGTGCAGACCGAGTATGACAACATGCTGGACGAGGAGCGGATGAAGGAACTGAAGCTCGAGCAGCTGCGCATCACCAACCGCAACAATCTCTCGGAGATGGAGATGAACATCGAGATACAGGAGATGGAGCTGGACCGCAAGGCCGCCGCCCTGCGCAACGAGAAGTATCTGGACTCGCTCGGAGCGGGTACTCCGGACAAGGTGCGTGAGGCCGAGCTGGACTACACGGTGTCGAGCCTCAAATTAGAGGACAACCGCCGCAAGTTCCAGAACCAGCGGGACCTGGCCGCCGCCGATGAGGCCGTGGCCGAGCTGGAGCTCTCGATCTTCCGCAAGAACAAGGAGCAGACCCGCCGCCGGCTCTACGATGCCGGTATCCGGGCTCCCTATGCTGCGACCCTTACGTTCATCAACAGCGAGATAGGTGCCCAGGTGGGGCAGGGCGAGAAATTAGCGATGCTGGCCGACCTCACCCGCTTCAAGGTGGAGGGCGAGCTGGGCGACATGCAGGCCGGCAAGATAGCCGAGGGCTACCGGACCACAGTGCTGGCCGGACGGGACACCCTCACCGGCATGGTGTCGGTACTCTCCCCGATGTCCACCGACGGCCTGATATCCTTCACCGTACAGCTCGACGACGAGTCGGCCCCGGCTCTCCGTTCAGGGCTCAAATGCGACATCTACGTGGTCTACGCCTACCGCGAGAATGTCCTCCGCCTGCCCTCGGGCACATATTACAAGGGTGAGGGCAATTACGACCTCTTCGTCCGCGAGGGTGACCGTCTGGTCCGCCGCCGCGTGGCTCTCGGCGAGGCCAACTACGACTATGTGGAGGTCATCTCCGGCATCGAGCCGGGCGAGCAGGTGGTCATCTCCGACATGCAGGACTACGCCAAGCAGCCTGAACTGAAGATCAAACCCTCTAAAAAGAAATAAGTTATGAAACTCGGAGTATATTTCAGGGAGTCGTGGCACAACCTCCGCACGGACAAGCTCTACACGCTGGTCTACATCATCGCCGTGGCCTTCTCGCTGGCAATGGTCATGACCTACCTCACTGTGGTGGCCATGCGCACTCAGAACAGTTATCCTGAGACGCACCGGGACCGGATGCTCTCGATACCGCTGATCTATCTGGAACTCGGTACGACGAGCTCGATGGAGCAGTCTGTGAGCAAGGATTTCATCGCTCAGTTCCTGTCCGAGCCGCTGCCGGGAGTGGAGGCGTGGACAGCCGTGAAAACGGAGGAATTCAAGGTCTATAACTCTGCGGGTGAGCCCCTGAAGATGGTAGTGGAGTTCATCGACAGCAGTTTTACGGATATATTTCCGCTGGAGGTGCTTTACGGCGGGCCGATTACCGCAGACGGAGCGCTGCGCAATGTGCCCGATGTACTGATGGCGGAGTCCGCGGCAGTCGCTCTGCTCGGACGCAAGGACGTGGTGGGTGAGAGCCTCTTCTTCAATAACAAGGAGTACCGTATATGCGGAGTGGTGAGGGACGTGCCCCAGACGGCCACCTACGCCTTCGCACAGATATGGGTTCCCGACACTGAGCCTACGCTGATGGATGTGCAGTTGAGGGAGTGGGCTTTGGCCAATAACAATAATGTCATGGTAGGCCCCTACGAGATAGAGCTGCTGGCCGGCAGCCGCCGGGACTTCTCCGCCATCCGCTCGGAGATGCAGGACCGGATAGACAGGTACAATCAGTCCGGAGTCTCCTCCTGGAAACTCTCTCTGGCGTACGGTATGCCCACGGTGCGGGAGAGAATCTTCATGTATGACAGTGCCGCGGCCTATACCTGGATAGGAGTGGGAGTGGTGCTGCTGGTGCTTCTCGTTCCGGTGTTCAATCTCTCGGGGATGACCGGCTCCGGAATGGAGGCCCGCATGGCCGAGTTCGGAGTCCGCAAGTCGTTCGGAGCCTGGCGCGGAGCGATAGTCCGGCAGATTGTCGGGGAGAATCTGCTGCTGACCCTTATCGGGGGAGCGGTCGGCCTGCTGCTGTCCTACCTTCTGCTGTACCTGCTGCAGGATGAGCTCTACGACCTGCTGCCGCTGAACTCCATGGTCGAATTCGGATTTTTCGAATTTATCCCGGCTCCTGCATTTACCTTCCGGAGCTTCTTCAAAGTCAGCCTGTATCTTCTGCTGCTGGTGCTTGTGCTGGTGGTCAACCTGCTCTCGGCCCTTGTGCCCGCATCCAAGGTCATCCGCCGTCCCATCACCGAATCGTTGAACTCTCAAAGATAATCCGCTATGCTTAGACAGATACTATCACAGATATGGTACTACCGCCGCAGCAGTCTGTGGCTGCTGTGCGAGCTCGTAGTGATATTCATAACCTCGTGGTTCCTGGTCAACGAGATATGGACCGCACATTACCGTGCGCATTCCACGCCATACGGATATGATTATGAAGGGGTGTATATCGCCGAGTTGGAACCGCTGAGTGACGGCCAGCCCGGCTACGCAGCCGATAACGATACATACGAGGCCAGTGCCGCAGCCCTTGCCCGCTTCGGGCAGACCATCCTGCAGATGCCGGAGGTGAGCGCATGCGCCGTTACGGGCATGTCCCTTCCCGGCCTCAGTACCTATACCGCCAATATGCAGTATCCCATGGACACTGCCGGAGCGTATATTGAATTTACTTTTCATTCCCGTCAGGCCGGAGAACCGGATATGGAGCTCATGGGCTACCGTCAGGTATGGCCGGAGAAAGCCCCGATAGAGGATGCACCCGGAACCTGCGTGATATCCTCCGACCTGGCGCAGCTGCTTTTCCCCGGAGAGAATCCCGTGGGCCGCCGTTTTTCAGATGCCTCGACCTCTCCCGATGCCGTAAGCCAGTACAGCTGGGTGATATCCGGGGTGGTGGAGCCTATCAAGCACAGCCTTACCGAGGAGCCCCGCCCGATGGTACTGTATGCCTATCCCAATATGCTTCAAGCCCCTTACGCCCCGCCCTGCTTTATATTCCGCCTCCGTCCGGGAGTGGATGCGGACAGCTTCATAGAACAGGCCGGCCGGACCTGGGAGCGGGAGATGCCCTACGGCAACTGGCGGGTGTCCGCCGTGACCCCGATGCCGGAGTTTATGCGGAAATACATTTTCCTGGACAACTTCAAGTGGAAGGCCCTCTGGGTGTTCCTGGTGGTCAATGTACTCATCGCCGCGGCTTCCTTCAGCTGGCTAAGACTGAGGATGCGGCGCCCCGAAATAGGGGTGCGGCGGGCCATGGGCTCGACGGCCTGGAGGATTGCCCTGCAGCAGCTGGGGGAGGCCTGGATAGTCTATGCCGCTGCGGCGGTCCTCGGCTGGATTCTTACTGCCAATATCATATTGATCGCTAAAATCAGCATTACCGGCGGCTCCTCGATGACCCTGCAGTCGGTGCGCGACAGCCTGCCGCTGCTCTACGACCCGACGGTGCATTTCCTCGCGGTGGCCGGAATAGTGACGGCGGTGCTGCTGGCTGCGGTGACCCTCGCGGCCCTGATTCCCCTCGGCAAGGCTCTGAGGGAGAGGACTGCCGATATTTTAAAGGACGAATAAATCAGAAAAAGGAGAAAATATGAAACTTGGAATGTATATAAAAGAGGCGTGGTACGACCTGCGCAAGTCGAGGGTGTACAGCGCGGTCTATATCATCGGTACGGGCTTCTCGCTGGCGCTGGTGATGGCTTACCTGACGGTGCAGTCGATGCACTTCGACAACTCCTATCCGGAGGTGCACAGGGACCGGATGCTGGTGATTCCCACGTTTATGGAGTCTCAGAAGGGTTCTCAGGGCGGATCCAATGCGATGGTCAGCCAGGTGTTCGTCGACCGCTTCATCCGGAACGAGCCGGTGGAGGGGCTGGAGACTCTGACAACCGTGGCGTTTAGAGACGCGGTAGTGGCCAATGACCTGGGTGAGGCTGTGGGCAGTGTGGCCTCGGACGTGGATATGGAGTACTGGAAGGTCTTCGGCTTCGACTTTCTCTACGGGCACGCCCTCTCGGAGACGAGCTACAATCAGGCTGCTCCCGAGGCAGTGATCTGCGAGTCGCTGGCCAGGACTCTGTACGGCAGGGAGGATATAGTGGGGGAGAGGCTCTTCATCGACGCCAAGGAATACAAGGTGTGCGGAGTGGTGCGGGATGTGCCGCAGACGGCTTCGCTGGCCTTCTCCCAGCTGTGGCTGCCGGATCTGGAGGGAGATTCCAGAAGCTCTCTCGAACAGTGGATAGGCCGTCCTACCATGATGGGAGAGTACTTCGTGTATCTGCTGGCCCGGGACGGGAGTGACTTCGGGACTATACGGAAGACGTTGGAGGACAGGCTCGAAAGGTACAACAACGGCTCGGACGTGGAGTATGAGCTGTCCTTTCAGTCAGGGATACCCTCGGTAAGGGAGATGGCCCTGAGGTGGACAGGCATGACATCGGCCTCGTTCACATGGATAGGAATAGGTATCATGTTCTTCATCCTGCTGATACCGATGATCAATCTTTCGGGCATGGTGGGCTCCCGGATGGAGGCCCGCATGGGCGAGTTCGGAGTGCGCAAGTCCTTCGGAGCCTGGCGCGGAGATGTGCTTCAGCAGATTACGGGCGAGAACCTGCTGCTGACCCTGCTCGGGGGAGTGCTCGGGCTGGTGCTCTCGTACGTGCTCCTGGGCGTGTTCTCGGAACAGTTCAACGGCATGGTGCCCGGAGAGGCCATGGCTATGGCTTTCACCATGGAGAAGGTGGAGGCGGCGGTATTCTCCGTCAGGGATTTCTTCAAGCTCAAGCTGTATGTGCTGCTGCTGGCCATAGTGCTGGTGCTCAATGTCGTCTCGGCGCTGATACCTGCCTTCAAGGTTATCCGCCGGCCCATCACGGATTCGTTGAACTCTGTAAAGTAATTGGATTATGTTTAAACAGATACTCAAACAACTCTGGTTCTACCGCCGCGGCAATGCGTGGCTTTTCGTGGAGATGACCCTCATCGCGGCTGCCTCATGGTTCCTGGTCAATGCCGTGTGGCCGGGTATTTACAGGACTTCCCTGCCGGACGGCTATGAGACCGACGGAGTGTATGCCGTCTCGCTGAACCGCCTGAGTGAGGGACAAAACGGCTACCGTCCGGAGATGGACACTCCGGAGCAGAGATCCGTGGACTTCCACCGTATAGGCAATGCTCTCAGGGAGATGCCCGAGGTGCAGGACGCGGCTCCGGTGGGGGCTACTCTTCCCGGATTGAATTACAGCAATTATAACAGGGCAATTATGGTAGATACTGTAAACAGGTATGGTTATTCCTACGCCTATCACATCCGCGAGGCAGGGGCAAGTGACCTGGAACTTTTAGGATACCGTCAGGTGTGGCCGCAGGGTGCTCCGATAGAGGATCTTCCGAACACCGTGATTATCACGGAGGATCTGGCTCAGGCCCTTTTCCCCGGAGAGAATCCCGTAGGCCGCCGGCTTTCACAGTTCAGCACTTACGAGGAATACGGCTGGCGCATATCCGGTGTAATAGCTCCCGTGAAAGTGGAAAAGGACAAGGAGTACCGGAGTTTCGTGATGTATGCCGGTTCCGACATCGTGGCTCTCGATGAGGGAATGTCCGTAGTATGGATATTCCGTGTCGCTCCCGGTGTGGACGAGGACGCCTTCATCCAGCAGGCCAAGAAGACCTGGCGGGAGGACCTCGCTTTCGGCAACTGGAGGGTGGCTTCCGTCATGCCGTTAGAGGAGAATCTGGAATCAGCCGTTACTGACACCTTTATGTGGAGGGCCCTCTTCATTTTCCTGCTCGTCTGCATACTCATAGGAGTGGCCTCCTTCGCATGGCTGCGCACCCGTGAGAGACGCGGCGAGATAGGGGTGCGCAGGGCTATGGGCGGATCCTGGGGCGCTCTGGTGATACAGCAGCTTTCCGAGGTATGGATGCTATGGCTCGTGGCGATGCTGCTGGGACTGGTGATTGTCCTGAATATCCTGATCATAGGTAAGGTGAACTTCTGTGCATCTGCCCTCTATGACGGATATCTCCTGGACCTGACCAGAGAAAGGCTGTCGGTGCTTTTCGATCCTGTCCGGCATTTCCTCGCTGTTTCCGGGATTGCGGCGGCCGTGATGCTGGCGGTCGTGACCCTCTCGACCATTGTTCCTGTGGCCGGGGCCCTGAAGGAGTCGCCCGCCGATGTGCTGAAGGACGAGTAAATTTTAACTTTTTGAAAATATTTAAAAACAAATAAAATTTAAGAATTATGATCAAGCTTATCGAAATTTCCAAAATCTACAGAACCTCCGAGATCGAGACCATGGCTCTCGACAACATCAACCTCGAAGTGCGCGAAGGAGAATTTGTAAGTATCATGGGCCCCTCCGGCTGCGGCAAGTCCACCCTGCTCAACATCGCCGGACTGCTCGACGAGCCCTCTTCCGGTACCGTGGAGCTGCACGGCAAGCCCGTCTCGGGCCTCAATGCCAGGGAGGCCGCCCGCTTCCGCAACACCGAGCTCGGATTTGTCTTCCAGAGCTTCCACCTGATCCCCTCGCTCAATGTCCTGGACAACGTGCAGATGCCCCTGCTGTACCGCAGGATGGGTGCGACCGAGCGCAAGGAGCGTGCCCTGAAGATGATTGAGGCCGTGGGCCTGAGCCACAGGGTAAAGCATTTTCCCTCGCAGCTCTCCGGCGGTCAGTGCCAGAGGGTGGCTATCGCCCGCGCCCTGGTCGGAGATCCCTCCATCATCCTGGCGGACGAGCCCACCGGTAACCTGGACTCCAAGATGGGTGCCGAGGTCATGGAGCTCCTGCACGAGGTCAACAAGCAGCGCGGCAAGACCATCCTGATGGTGACCCACAACGAGTCCCAGGCCAAGCAGACCGACCGCATCATCCGCATGCTCGACGGCCGCATCATCGGGTAGGGTACTGCAGCGGCAGCGGAACCTGCATTTTCCTGCCGTTGCGGAAATACGGGGCATCCATATTGTCACTATACATTTTAGGTGTGCGGCAATATGTTGAGAATGAATAAGATATGAAATTGAGAAAATGTTAGGACAGGGGAAAATGAGCATTATTGGGCAAAATATGGGGCACTTAACATTTTGGAGAGATACTAAGTGCTTGATAAATTGGCACTTGAAATATGACGAAAATGCATAGTGATAACAATTATGATAATTGAAAGAGAAACAATGAAACGTATTTTTCGAACAAAGGTGATGATGAGCGCGGCGGTGCTGCTGCTGATGGCGGCGATGTCCGGGCAGCAGAGGCTGGCGGCGCAGGAGGCCGGCGGACAAGTGCCGGGTGTGGAGCAGGCCGAAGGAAAGCGGGGCGGCGTGATGCAGCTTACCCTCGAGGGGGCGATGGACCTGGCGTGCAGTCAGTCAGTTGATGCGGCGGTGGCGCTGAACCAGCTGAAGAGCGCGTACTGGCAGTTCCGGACCTACAAGGCGGAACGGCTGCCGGAGCTGATCTTCAACGGGACGCTGCCGACGTTCAACAACAACTACAATTCCTATCAGAATGCCGACGGAACCTACAGTTACGTGCGCAGCAACTGGCTGGGACTTACCGGAGAACTGTCCGTGACCCAGAACATTCCGTTCACGGGAGGTACGGTCTCGCTGAGCACCGGCCTGGACATGACGCGGCAGCTGGGTGCTAATGCTTACAACGAGTTCATGTCCATTCCCGTGGCCCTGACCCTGACCCAGCCCCTGTTCTCGGTCAACCCATTCCGCTGGGACAAGAAGATCGAGCCGGTGCGCTACGCCGAGTCCCGCGCGGCCTACTCCGAGGACATGGAGACGGTCAAGATGAACACTATCGCGTATTTCTTCGACTATGTCCTGGCGACGGAGAATCTGATGATAGCCGAGCAGAACCTCGAGAACGCCGACAAGCTCTACGCCATCGCTCAGGAGCGCCGCAAGATCGGCCAGATATCCGAGACCGAGCTGATGCAGCTGAGCCTTTCCGCCCTGCAGGCCAAGGCCGATGTGACCGAGCGGCGCAGCAACCTGAACGGAGCGATGTTCAACCTCCGGGCCTTCCTCGGCCTCTCCGAGCAGGACACCATCGAGGCCGTGCTGCCCGAGGCCATTCCCCTGCCTATGCTGGACTACGATGACGTGCTGAGCCGGGCCCTGGCCAACAGCTCATTTGCCCAGAACATCCTGCGCCGCAAGCTCGAGGCCGACTACAGCGTGGCTACGGCCAAGGGACAGCGCTACCAGGTGGACCTGAACGTGACCGTCGGCTACTCCGGCGTGAACCGCGAGCTGGCCATGGCCTACAACGACATCCGCGACCAGGAGGTCGTCTCGATAGGCCTGTCGATACCGATTCTCGACTGGGGCAAGCGCAAAGGGCAGGTCAAGGTGGCCGAGAGCAACCGCGACGTGGTCCGCTCCCAGCTTCAGCAGGAGGAACTCAATTTCAACCAGAACATCTTTCTGCTCACCGAACAGTTCAACAACCAGGCCGGCCAGCTGGACCTCGCCCGTGAGTCCGACCGCGTCGCCTCCGCCCGCTACCAGGCCTCCGTCGAGTCCTTCCTCATCGGCCGCATGAGCGTGCTCGAACTCAACGACGCCCGCGACGCCAAGGACCTCGCCCGCCAGGACTACGTCCAGCAGCTCTACTACTATTGGTACTACTACTACAACATCCGCTCCGTCACCCTCTGGGACTACGCCACCGGCACTCCCATCCAGGCCGACGTGGACGCCCTCCTCGCCGACGAAAAATAGCCGATTCTGTTTTGTAAAGTGCGGTTGATTGTCAGTACCATAAAATCGCAATTTGGAAATTTGGCGCGATTCTACTTGGGAAATTTGGCGCGGCGGGAGGTGAAAAGCGGGAGGAAGGCGAGATTGAAAGGAATTTTTCCGTAAATTTGCAGGATAAATGCAAATTCGGGATAATATGAAGTATAAAAGGGTATTGCTCAAGCTCAGCGGGGAGAGCCTCGGGGGCAATGAGGGACGCGGCATCGATGAAGGGATGCTGGCCCGCTATGCCGCAGAGGTGGCTCAGGCCGTCAGGAGCGGAGTGCAGGTCGCCATCGTAGTGGGCGGCGGCAACATTTTCAGAGGACTTTCAGGTGCGGGCAAGGGTTTTGACCGCGTGGGCGGTGACCGCATGGGTATGCTCGCGACGGTGATCAACAGCCTAGGCCTGGCAATGGCTATCCGCAGTGCCGGAGTGGACGCGGAGGTATTTACCTCGACCCCGATGAAGCCTATCGCCGAATATTATACCAGGGACAATGCCGTAGCGGCCATGGAGCGCGGGGCGGTGGCCCTCATCGCCGGAGGCACCGGCAATCCCTTCTTCACCACTGACTCCGCGGCGGCCCTGAGAGCCTGTGAGATAGGAGCCGGTGCACTGCTGAAGGGCACCCGCGTGGACGGGGTCTACACTGCCGACCCGGAGAAGGACCCGACAGCCACAAGGTACGACGAGCTGACATTTGACAAGGCCCTCTCGGACGGGCTGAAGGTCATGGACAGCACCGCATTTGCCCTGTGCAAGGACAACGACATGCCCATCGTGGTCTTCGACATGAACCGCGAGGGCAATCTGCAGCAGCTGCTTGCCGGCGGAAAAGTCGGCACGCTGGTGCACAAGTAGACAGAACGGAGGAAATAATTTCTAAATCACAATATTATGGCAGACAATGCAAAAGACATCATTGCCTCAGCAGTGAAAAAGATGAACGAGGCCGTCAACTATCTGGAAGAGGACCTCAAGACCTACAGGGCCGGCAAGGCCAACCCGTCAGTGTTCAACAACGTAATGGTGGACTACTACGGCAACCCGACCCCCGTGCCCCAGGTGGCCAGCATCACCGTGCCCGACGCCCGTACGATGCTGATCCAGCCCTGGGAGAAGAACATGATACCCAAGATCGAGAAGGCCATCATGGATGCCAACCTCGGTTTCACTCCCCAGAACAACGGCGAGCACATCCGCATCAACGTTCCGCCCCTCACTGAGGACCGCCGCAAGGAGCTGGTGAAGAAGTCGAAGGCAGCCGGCGAATCGGCCAAGATCTCCATCCGCAACGCCCGCAAGGACGCCAACGACCAGCTGAAGAAGGCCCAGAAGGACGGTATGCCCGAGGATGTGGCCAAGGACGCCGAGAACGACGTGCAGAAGGAGGTCGACAACTTCAACAAGAAGATCGACACCATCCTTGCCAACAAGGAGAAGGAAATAATGACAGTGTAAGTTTAAAGATAAGCAATGACAAATTTTTGGAAACTGATAGGAACAGCGGCAGTCGCTGTAAGTGTCCTGGCGGCTTGTGATGACGGGACTATTACCCCCGTGGCTCCTGAGCTCGGAGAGATTGCAGTAAGTCAGGATAAAATCGGAGTAGGACATCAGATCGTCCTTACGGTTCAGGACAAGACCCCCGTAGTCGGCAATCTATACAGCATAGATCCAGTATGGACTGTCAACGGCAGTGAGATTATGGATATCTACACCAGCTATGAGTACGTTGGCGGCATCGGCCGTTATACCTGCTATTACGTGCCCATGAACACAGGTGTGCTGGATGTGTCGCTCAGCGTAGATATGCGTTTCAATGACGCGCCTGTAGGAGAGGAGGAGAAGTCAGTATCTGTCTCCAGACAGCTGGAGGTGGTGCCCTGCGATGCCCGTAACTCATTCTGGGGAGATTCGGTAGCCATAACGGTATATCGTGAGCCCGGGCTCGGCAGACACGGTTCGGAAGATGAGTACACAGGCCCCGGTCTCAGTTCCATCGCCGGTATAACCAACTATGACATAAACAGTGTCAATCTGACTTATAGGTTTAACGGTGGTGAACTGTATGAAATCAGCGAGGTGTTCGCTCTTTCGACAGCCACAGGCGGTTACGGTTATATCGCCGAGGTATTTGATTTTGCTCTCAAGACACTGGAGACTGAGTTTGCTGGCAGCAGCATCGCCGGCAGGAGCGTGGAGCCTCTGGATACCCAGAAGACCGACTGTATAGACGTGGCCAACAAGTATTCCCGCGGAGAGGTTCTCACCACAGAGGAAAGTGCCTTGCTGGGAGAGGGCATCATCAGGGGATGGGTTAGGATAGCATCCGCCATGTCTACGGAAAACACTTCGATACGTTTCACAACCGGAGCCACGGAACTTCAGCCCAATGGCGGAACGGTGAACGTAGTACTGACGTATTCGGAAAAATAACCTGAAAGTTATTTTTTCAACTGCCGCTCCATAGAAGCGCGGTGGATAGTCGTAAAGATCTCGGTGATAAAATCTTCATCGAGGTCTTTTTCTTTTGCCATGCCGCGGACGCGGGCCAGGACAGAATTCCAGCGGCCGGTCTGCAGGACGGTCAGGCCGCTGCGCTCCTTGATACGGCCGATGGACTCGGAGATGCTCATCCGCTCCGCCAGCAGGTCGATGAGGGAGGCGTCTATCCGGTCAATGCCGGTGCGCAGGTCGTCTATGGCCGCGGTGGCCTCCGCATCCGGGGTGGAGGTGCTGCGCATCCTCAGGCGGCCGAGCATCTCTCTGAGGGCCTCCGGAGTAATCTGCTGTGCGGCGTCGCTCAAGGCCCGGTCCGGGTCGGGATGCACCTCCACCATCAGCCCGTCGAAGCCCATGATCAATGCCTGACGCGCGATGTCCTCCACCAGGTCGCGGCGTCCCGTGATATGGCTCGGGTCGCAGAGCAGCGGCAGGCCGGGAAGGCGGCGGCGCAGCTCGACGGGTATCTGCCAGAATGGGGGATTGCGGAAGATGCTCTCTCCGTAGGAATGGAAGCCGCGGTGCACGGCGCAGATGTACTTCAGGCCGCAGCGGGCGAAGCGCTCGATGGCGCCGGTCCACAGTTCGGGGTCGGGGACAAGGGGATTCTTGACAAATACCGGAAGGCCGGTGCCCCTGAGGGCCTCGGCGATCTCCTGGACGAGGAAGGGGTTTCCGGAGGTGCGGGCTCCGATCCAGACGGCGTCTATCCCGTTTTTCAGGATTACTTCCACGTGGCGGGCGTTGGCGACTTCCGTGGCGGTGCGCATCCCTGCGGCGGCACCGGTCTCCCGGAGCCACCGGGCCCCCTCTTCTCCCACGCCCTCGAAACTGCCGGGGTGGGTGCGGGGCTTCCACAGTCCCCCGCGGAGGACATTGATCCCTATTTTCTTAAGACAGAGAGCCTCCGAGAGGAGACTGTCCCTGCTCTCCACACTGCACGGACCCGCGACGACCCAGGGCCGTCCGCTTCCGGAGAAGAGCTCCCAATCCTGTATTTGACAAAAATCGCTCATAAGGCTCAACAAAAGTATTTAAAGATTGTGAAAATTACAAGCAAGTTTTTATCTTTGCCCCGAAAAACAAAAACAACACACAATGGCTAATATTTTTACTTCTTCCATCGGGAAAAAACTTATAATGAGTGTAACGGGATTATTCCTGATAATTTTCCTTCTCCTGCATGCGACCATCAACGGTCTGTCCCTCATCAGCGCCGACGCTTTCAGGGCAGGTTGCGACTTCATGGCTCTGCCTATCATCACGGTGATGGTGCCTATTCTTGCAGCGGGATTCATTATCCACATCATTTATGCCATCTACCTCTCATGGACCAACTACAAGGCCCGCGGCAATAACCGCTACGCAGTAGCCAACAAGAGCCAGGCCGACAACTGGGCAGCAAAGAACATGCTCATCCTCGGTATCGTGGTTCTCGGTCTGCTGGCCTTCCACCTGACTCACTTCTGGGCTGACATGCAGCTGCTGCAGTTCCAGGGCGTGCCTCACGACCAGCTCGCAGATCCCTACGGACTGCTGCTCGAGACCTTCGGCACATGGTGGGTGACAGTCCTGTACATCATCTGGTTCGTGGCTCTGTGGATGCACCTGACCCACGGTTTCTGGAGCGCATTCCACACTCTCGGTTGGAACAACAATATATGGATCGGCCGCCTGAAGGTCATCTCCTACATCGTGGCTACCATCATCTGCCTGGTGTTCGTGGCAGTGGCTGTAGTTTCCTACCTGAAGGCCAATGCAATAATGTAACTTCGACGCCTTGCATTTTACCCATTCTGACACACCTTTGATAATACGATAATATATGGGCTGTGGTTGAAGCATTTCGACACAGCCCTTTTTAATTTATGACGGTTATGAAGAATATACTGATCTATCTCGCACTTATGCTCTGTCCCGTGGTTCTGGCCGCTCAGGGACAGGAGGACCGGCTGCCTTACTGGCAGGACGTACAGACTGTGGAGGTGAACCGGGAATATCCCCGCGCGGCCTTCATGAGCTATCCGGACTCGGCGACTGCAGCCGCGTACCGTTACGAGAACAGCCCGCGCTACCTGCTGCTCAACGGAGTGTGGAAGTTCTACTTCGTGGATGCTTACCGTGACCTGCCGGAGAATATTACCGATCCTTCAGTGGATGACTCCGGGTGGCACGACATCAACGTGCCTGGCAACTGGGAGGTGCAGGGCTTCGGTACGGCCATCTATACCAACCACGGCTACGAGTTCAAGCCGCGCAATCCCACGCCTCCGGTCCTGCCCGAGGACAATCCCGTCGGGGTCTACCGTCGGGAGTTCACCGTCCCCGAGTCATGGGACGGCTCGGAGATATTCCTGAATATCGACGGGGCGAAGTCCGGGGTGTACGTGTACCTGAACGGACGCGAGGTGGGCTACAGCGAGGATTCCAAGACCTCGGCGGAGTTTGCCGTGAGCGACTTTCTCGTGCCTGGGGTCAATACCCTGGTGCTGAAGATATACCGTTGGAGCACCGGCTCTTACTTAGAGTGCCAGGATTTCTGGAGGATGAGCGGTATCGAGAGGGACGTGTACCTGTGGTGCCAGCCCAGAGAGGCCGCGCTGAAGGATTTTACGGTCGTGTCTACACTGGATGACACCTATACTGACGGTCTGTTCTCGCTCAGGGCGGTGCTGAAGAATACATCTGCCAGTGGCTCCGAGGCGGTGCTGCGCGGAACGCTGACCGGGCCGGACGGGGCCGTGGTGTGGTCTGATGTCCGGAATGTGCCTCTGGATGCCGGCGGTACCTCGGAAGTGCTCTTCGAGAACAGTATCCCCGATGTCCAGCCCTGGTCTGCGGAGCATCCGGACCTGTACCGCCTGACCATGACCGTCTATGCTGACGGGAAGGCGGTGGAGACCGTGCCTTATCATGTGGGATTCCGCAAGTTCGAGATCAAGCCTTCCGGAGAGCTTTCCCCTGAGGGCCGTCCCTACGTGCTCTTCTACGTCAACGGGCAGCCTGTCAAGCTCAAGGGCGTGAATACCCACGAGCACAACCCTCTTACCGGTCACTATGTCACCGAGGAGCTTATCCGCCGCGACCTGGAGCTGATGAAGCAGAACAATATCAACACCGTGCGTCTGGCCCACTATCCCCAGGGCCGCCGCTTCTACGAGCTGTGCGACGAGTACGGCCTGTACGTCTATGACGAGGCCAATATCGAGTCCCACGGCATGTACTACAACCTGCGCAAGGGCGGGACACTCGGCAACAATCCCGAATGGCTTGCCGCCCACATGGACCGTACCGTCAATATGTACGAGCGCAACAAGAATTACCCCTGCATCACCGTCTGGTCCCTCGGCAATGAGGCCGGCAACGGGTACAATTTCTACCAGACCTATCTCTGGATCAAGGACCGCGAGCTCTCCGGCATGAATAGACCCGTCTGCTACGAGAGGGCGCAGTGGGAGTGGAACAGCGACATGTACGTGCCGCAGTATCCCGGCGCCGAATGGCTGCGGTCGATAGGCCGCTCCGGCAGCGACCGTCCGGTGGTGCCCTCGGAGTATTCCCATGCGATGGGCAATTCCTCCGGCAGCCTCTCCCTGCAGTGGGACGAGATCTACCGCTACCCCAACCTGCAGGGCGGCTATATCTGGGACTGGGTGGACCAGGGCATCTGGCAGGACCGTGACGGAGGCTTCTGGGCCTACGGCGGAGACTTCGGCGTCAATGCCCCGAGCGACGGCAATTTCCTCTGCAACGGTATTGTCAATCCCGACCGCAATCCCCATCCGGCGATGACTGAAGTCAAGCATGCCTACCAGAATGCCGCTTTCCGGCCCTCCGGCTATGCCGAGGATCCCACGGCGGAGCGTACCCTTGCGACCGGACGGCTCGCATTTGACTCTGTTCCGGAGGACGGCAAGGTTTCGGTGGATGTCATCAACCGCTTCTATTTCACCTCATTGGATGCGTATGATTTCACCTATGAGCTGACCGCTGACGGACGGGTGGCCGCTTCCGGGACATTGGCCGTGAGCGCAGCTCCACAGGATACCGTGACGGTGGAGATTCCCGTGCCGGCACTGAAAAGCAGCGGCACGGAGTATTTTCTCAACCTGTATATGAAGCAGCGTTTGGAGGTGCCGGGTATCCCCGCAGGACATGTGCTAGCTTCCGACCAGATAGCCTTCCCTGTTACGGGAGAGCGGCCTGTCTATGCTGAGGGCCGCGGTCCGGTCCTGTCGGTCGACTCCGTATCGTCCGAGGGTGTGATACGCATTTTCTCCCCTTCGGTGGAATGGGTGTTTGACCGCTCCTCTGCCGCTGTCACCTCCTACAAGGTGCGGGGCGTGGAGTATTTTGCCGACGGCTTCGGACTGCGTCCCAATTTCTGGCGCGGACCCAATGACAACGACTACGGCAACGGGGCTCCCAAGCGGCTGCAGATCTGGAAGACTTCTTCGCAGGAACTGCGCGTGGGCGCTGTGTCAGCTGTCATGGACGGGGCTGATGCCGTGATGACGGTGGAGTACCTGCTGGCGGCAGGCAACAAGTATATCGCGGAGTACCGAGTACATCCCGACGGGGTGGTGGATGCCCGCCTGCATTTTACCCCGGCCCTGATGCCAGAGGTGGAGTCCGAGGCTTCCGAGGCGACCCTGACGGCGACCTATACGCCAGGACAGGAGTCCCGTGTAGGCCTGAAGGCCCGTCCGGAAATTCCCCGTATCGGAGTGCGTTTCCGTCTGCCCGTAGTCATGCACGGGGTGACATGGTACGGACGCGGCCCGGGAGAGAACTATGTCGACCGCAGCCGCGGCTCGCTGGTGGGACTGTATTCGTCCTCGGCTGAGGCCATGTATTTCCCCTACGTGCGTCCTCAGGAGAACGGACACCGCAGCGACACCCGCTGGGCAGCCTTCTATGGAGGTGGCAACGGCCTGATGGTGGTGGCTGACAGTACGATAGGCTTCAGTGCCCTACGTAATCCCGTGGAGAATTTCGACTCTGAGGAGGCTGTGAAGCACGACTACCAGTGGCCCAATTTCACTCCCGAGCAGATCGCCTCGAAGGATCCCGCCGAGGCCAAGGACGTGCTGCGCCGTATGCACCACGTGAACGACATCGTACCGCAGGACTACGTTGAGGTCTGCGTCGACATGCGCCAGCAGGGTGTCGCCGGCTACGACAGCTGGGGTGACCGTCCCGAACCGCAGTACCAGCTCCCCGCCGACCGCGACTACACCTGGGGCTTCACCCTCGTGCCCGTCAAGAACGCCCGCGACGCACAGCGCAAGGCCCTCTACGACTACGGGCTGTAGCCCTGCGCTATCCTGGGTCCCCTTACCGCACCGGCAGCATTTCCCGCAATTTGTTGCCGGTGTGGACGTGACATCGTATGGATGGAGGTGAGAAGGAAGACTTGTCGGAAGAAAGTCATTGTCAAGGCATTGCAGCCTGAAAGGGAAAGGCTGCAGAGTATGCTCTCTTACGATATCGATGAGGATACGAGGGAGGCGATACAGGATACGATATCCTTGCTTACGGGACTTCTGTCTGAAAAGGACCTTGCCGGCAGCATGTCCGACAGGAGCAATGAGCGGATTCGGAGGCTGGCGGCCAATAAATCCGGGCTGATGACCGCCCTGAGAATGTCCTATTCGCTGACTGAACCCGCTTTTGTCTCAAAGTTGCAGGACTATGGCCTTACGGATAAGGAGATTGGATATTGTTGCCTTTATGCGTCAGGCCTGAAAGGCAAGGATATATCCTTTCTTCTGAACAACGGCGGACACGGCCACT
>DHCMC07803__coassemble_679_pt1 | contig 37862 bp, 33 predicted proteins | sample DHCMC07803__metabat2_high_PE_031 | metagenome-assembled genome bin DHCMC07803 | reverse complement strand
GCTTGGCATCCTTCTCAAAGGTGTACTGAAATTTCAAACTATACCTCTTCATCCCAATCCCTCATAAATTCATCATACGTCTTAGACCTTCCTGCCTTCATGTCTTTCAGTCCTGCATCTATTTTCGCAAGAACTTCCTCTTTGCTGATATACTCCTCCTGCGGTTCCCCCAACGTATGCTGCGGATCAGGATTCTCAAGTAACTTTCCGGCCAACCACTGACGGTTGCGCTCGCTCAGTGAGAGTGACTCAATATAACGCCACAAACTCTCCATTGATGCTGATACTCTCATATTTTCTTCTATTTATATGACTTCTGCAAATTTAGCAAAATATCACGCAACACAAAAATACCATGCTGAAATTTCCAGTCAGGCTGCGAGTTATTTCAGCAGTCCGATGACATCCTGCGGCAGCATCACATTCGCAGAATTATCCGTGGGCTCATTTTTGAGGAAAAGCACCGGTACAACCGTATAATCCTTTGTAAAAGGCAGAAGGGCGGCTTTGCGGAGAAGTTCTGCGGCAAGCTGTCTGCCATTCTCCCTAGCCGTCCATTTACATTCACCTACCAGCAGATACTTCTTATCGACGGACTCTGCCATCACATCGAACTCAATCTGCTCAGGTTTCCCGTGCTCATTGAGGACAGAGCCCCACCAGCGTCTTGCCCTGCCATAAAGCACTCCTTCCATAATATTTCCTGTCACAGCTTCCCTGCAAAGTTTTTCCCACTGCATACTTACATACTCCTGGAAACGGGCACACAAAGCCTGCTCTATGGGCAGACGGCGGTCAAGCTCTATAAACGAGCGGTACGGAACCACAAACTGATAGTAGAATGCCATAAACGGATCGGCTATCTTGTAGAGACTTTTCTTTGCATTCTTCTCATCCATCCCGAACGGGACATCCTTTTCTAAAAATCCGAGATCTACAAGTTTCTTCAATGGACGTGACAGATTAGTTGCAGGCTCACCGCACCGTGATGCAATCTCTGAAAGACGGTTTGCACCGGCTCCGACGTATGACATTATCGTCGAAGTCTTGACGATATCCTTTACATCGTCCTGGAAAAGTTTCACTGGTTCTTCATAAAGCACACCATTGACAGAAAGTATATTGTGCCACAGAGCATCGTCAAGCGATCTCCTGTTCTCTCTTAGTTCCCAATAACGCGGCACACCTCCCCATACTGAATATTCTTCAACGGCACTCACCGCATCGAGGCGCAATGCCTCCTGAAGATATGGCAAACGTATAGGCGTGAGCCTTATAATCTCATCCGCCCTGCCATAAAGAGGCGCTGAGGAATCGAGAAACAGCCCGTACATCATATTCTGCGATGAGCCGCAAAGTACCAAATTATACTTCAGCTGCTTTTCATCTACCAGTTTCTGCAGCACTGACGGCAACTCCGGAGATTGTTCCACAATATACGGAAACTCATCCAGACACAGGGTGAAACGCCTGTCTGTCCGGTAATTGACCGCACGGAACAGAGACTCCCAATCCGGATATGTCAGTTTGTCGAAATCCGGGAACACCTGCGCAATTACTTTAGCCAGCAACAATCTCTGATGCTGCCCTTCAGAACGGTCAGCGAGAAAATAAACATCCCCTTCAGACAACACCCTTTTAATAAGTGTTGACTTACCCAGTCTTCTGCGGCCATACATCACGACCAATGCAGACCGTTCCCCGGCAAGAGCGGCCTTAAGACGTGCTGTTTCTGCGATTCTGTCGACAAATTCCATATGCTATTTATTATGCACTGCAAACATAATGATTCAAATGCATAATACAAAATTTATCTGCATTCTAAAAAACTTGTGCCACGATTTTTCACAAGTTTTCACTACCTTTGCACAAAACAAAACGCAATATCATGACTAAAGACCTATTCGACAAGTACATCTGGCTCGTGGACACGATTCACCGCGCGGGCCGCATCACACTCAGGGAAATCAATGAGAAATGGGCTATGTCGCCCCTCTACGACGGCGCGGACATCCCGCGCCGTACATTCAACAACTGGAAGGAAGCCATACAGCAGGCATTTGACATCAATATCGAGTGCAGGCGGGTCGGCGGCTATCACTACTACATCGAGAACCCGGAAGACCTGGAGAACAGCACTACCCGCTCATGGCTGCTCAATACTTTCACTGTCAAGAACATCATCAGCGAGAGCAAGGGCATCCGCGACCGCATCCTCCTCGAGAATGTACCTTCCGGACAGAAACACCTCACCCCCATCATCGACGCCATGCAGGCAAATAAGTGGCTGGAGATAGTCCACGGCAGTTACTGGTACGACAGACCGGAAACCTACACCGTACAGCCCTGGTGCCTCAAGCTCTTCAACCAGAGATGGTACGTCTGCGGATACTGCCGTGAGAGGGACGCCATGCGCACATTTGCCCTGGACCGCATCATCGGACTGACTGCCATGAACGAGACCTTCGAATATCCCGCAGACTTCGACCCCCAGGGCTACTTCGCCGACTTCTGCGGCATCTCCACTGACAGCAACATCCCCATGACCACCATCCTCATCAGAGCCTACGGCCTCCAGGTCCGCTATCTGCGCTCCCTTCCCCTGCACCACAGCCAGAAAGAGGTTGCAACAGATCCAGACGAAGAATGTGCTGTCTTCGAATACCGGCTCCGGCCCACCTGGGACTTCTACAGCACCATCCTCTCCCGCATGGACCAGCTGGAAGTCATTTCCCCGGCCTCACTCCGGGAGGAGATCCGCAGCACCGTGCAGAGAATCGCCTCCCGCTATCAGGAGAGTCCCGGCCGTTAAATCGCAATCATCAGCCCGATCTGCAGGCGGGGCGGCTCCATCGGCAGCTCCGAATGGTCGAAGAGATGGGTGAAGCGGTACTTGCAGTAGAGCGAGAATGCACCCATGCCCACAGCCCCGTAGACGCCTCCCTGCAAAGGCAGGAACTTCCCGCCGTCGCGGTAATGGTCCGCCGCCTTCGACTCTCCGGAATAATAGCGGATCTTGTACTGACGGCTGAAGGCCCAGTCCCCGTAGGCCCCTATGTCGATGAACACAGAAGAGTAACTGCGGGAGAAGAAGAAACGGTTATATATTCCCAGACCTATGTTGTCGGTCTTGAATATCTCGCGGTAGATATTCATTCCCACCGGATACGGGGCTATTGCTCCTGAGACGGCCAGTCCGTTCCTGGCACGGTAATCATAATGCGTGTACTGGACCGATATTCCGAACGCATAGTGTCTTGCCGGGCGGTACCACTGCTTGGCTCCGACGGTTATCTCAAAGCTGTTGCCGTACTTGACCGGCATCTGCGGAGTATCCTCATAGCTGCAGCCCTCCACCGGAAAGCTGAAACCGGCGAACACATCCACGTAACTTCTCTGCCAGTAGCCTCTGCGGTGCCGGTCATCATCGCTTTTGTCATATACTTTCACCGGGGACTGGAGGCGTATGGTCGTCTTGCCTATCTCAATATCGGCCTGTGCGTAAGAGACACGCGGCAGGATTACCAGCAGGCCGGCCGCAGCGGCTGCAAAAAACATAATCTTTCTCATATCTTGTTCCTTCTTTAAGTTATTTAATCCGTATCTTGTTGCTGAGCAGGGCATCCTGCATATCATCATCGATATCGCCTTTCATATACAGCAGGGTCACCGCCTCATCATCGCTCGACAGCGTTATCGCCTCCCGGCAGTGTCCGTCGATATAGGCCGATACCCACCTGCCGGCATTGCTGACCGAGAAGAGCACCTCATACCGGGCCGTCAGCCGACGCGCATCCTCGAGAAACCTGTCCCTCAGACAATTGCCGTCAGAACCCGAAATGCTGATGATTTTTATCTCCGTAAGCTTGCGGAGCAGGTCATTGTTGTCCCTCCGCGCCATCTTTTTCAGTATCTGCTCCGGCATGGTGACCGTCACCGCCGACTTCTGATAGGCATATTTCTCTATCAGGCTGTCCATCGACTGGGCGCGGGCACACAGCAAGGACACAGCGGCAAGCGCAAGTGTTATCAGTACTCTCTTCATATCTATTTGATTTTAAAGTCCAATACCATTCTATCTTCCAGCACGCTCATGGTCGAATCCCGCACCCGGGCTGCCTCCCTCAGGACGTCCATGCTCAGGTCCAATGCCGCCTGCACATCCCCCAGCCGCGCCAGCTCCCGGTCCACAATCTCCACCGCCAGGGCCTCGTCCGCCACGGAACGGCCGCCTACAGTCAGGCGCAGTCCGGAGGCACCGCCCTGGAAACGCCCGCCGTCAAAAACCAGCACTCCGGCGCCAGCCAGCACCGCCGCGGCGGCAGTCACGGACACCACTGTGCGCAGCACCCTCCTGCGGCGGGACATCCGTCCATCCGCAGCGGCAACTCCCGCAGCAGCCCGCTCCTGAGCGATATACCCGAAAAGCGGCCGGTATTTCTCCAAGTCCGCCGGCACCTTCCCCGAAAGGAATCTCCTGCGCAGCCGTTCCTCCTGTTCAAGGGTAGAACTGCCCTCGAGCCAGAGGTCCAGCAATTGTCTCAACTCATTGTCCTTCATATTGCTCATAATTATTCATTTTCCAACAGATACTGTCTTATCCGCTTCCGCGCCCGGCTCAGCAGCTGCCGGACATTGTCCCCGGCGCATCCTATTATCTCCGCTATCTCATCCGTCTCATAACCCAGCACATCCCTGAGAATAAACGCCGAGCGCTGCTGCTCCGGAAGTTCCTGCACGACCGCCCGCACCTGCGCAACCCGCTCCCTCATTCCCAAGTGCAGCTCGATATTCTCCCCGCTGTCCTGCCTCCACGCCGCCTCCAGCCCTGATGTCCTGCTGTAACCCGCCGACCTGACCGCATCCAGCGCCCTGTTCCGGGCCACCTTCATCAGCCAGGCCCCGGGACAGCTGACATTTTTCCCGCCAGAAGCCGCCTGCAGATAGGCCAGGACTGCATCCTGCACTATATCCTCGGCCAAGGCACCGTCTCCGACAATACCCCGCACGAGCACAAGCATGCGTCTGCGGTTTCCCTCTACTGCACTTGTGAATTCCGAATTCATACTGTATAGACGGATAACCGCCCCCGAACGTGACAGATAAAATGAAAAATTCCGCTACTTCCTGTAATCCTCATACATCATCAGCAGATGTGAGGCGCTCCAGCTGAAATGGGAGGCCTGCAGCCGCTCTCCGGTGTGCGTCCCGTAGTTCTCATGGATGGGAGCGTCTCCGGTAAGGCCGTCACAGCGTTCGAATACCTGACGGGTGTACTCATCGGCCAGATCGCCGTACCCGTAGTTGCGCAGCCCGCGGATGGCCTGATAGGTCTGGTCGAGCCATATAGGACCGCGCCAGTAGCCGTCCGGAGAGCACTTGGGATTGTCCGCGGCGGCAGTGGGGAAAGGTATGTAAGTTGAAAATTTGGCAGGGTCGGTCAGCAGCCTCAGGGCCTGGTCCATCTGTTCCTGCGAGGCAATCTCCACCCAGAACGGAGTATAGCCCTCGCAGGCCGGCTCGGCGATAAAGCTGCCGTCCGCAAGTTTCCGGTCGCAGAAGTACCCGATCTCCGGGTCGAAGAAATACTCAGCCACCTCAGCGCTGTGGTCCGGGGCATCGAAGTCCTCCCCGATAAGCACCGCAAACTTGCGCAGCAGCCGCGCCTCGAAGGCTAAGTAGGCGTTCAGGTCCACGCTCTCCTGGTCGAGGCTCCAGGCATCCGGGCCGTTGCGCAGCATCCTGGCTTCGTCGAAGCGTATCGCATTGTCCATCCCGCTCTCCCATCCGGCTGCCTCGAGGGTGCCGTCCGTAGAGCCGAACTCGCACATCCCGTTGCCGTTGTGGTCCCGCTTGGCGAACCACCATTTATAATAGGCCAGCAGCTTAGGATACATCTCCCTCACGAAGGCGGTGTCCCCTGCGTATGTCAGAATCTCGTCCACAGCCCAGCAGGCGAGGGGCGGCTTGCTGTCCCGGGCATTGTTCCAGCGGCTGTCGGTATAGATGCAGTCGATGACCATACCGTCCGGCTGCTGATAGTCGAACATCGCCCGGATATTGTTCCTGGCCAGTTCCGGAGCGAAGCGGGCCAGAGCCGCCGAGAACCTCCAGCTGTCCCAGGCCCAGAATCCGGTAAAATATGTCACCGAATGGCTCGGAATCACCCCCTCGTGGAGCAGGTCCCCGCGGGCGGCCCTCCAGTTGGACATCAGCGTCACCACCGACTTGACCGCCACCCGGTCATACTCCTTCGGCATATCGTCCCGCAGCACCCGGTTCAGATAGCCCTCCCAGCGGTCCGCAGAAGCCTTCACCGCCGCCTCCGGAGCCGTCAGCAGAGCCCTGGCCTCCCGCATCACCCCCTCTACGGCATCCCCCTCATAGATGAAGGACAATGCCACCCGCACCAGTCCGCAGCCCTCCGGAGTCCGGGCCGTATAGTTCCGCCCGTCGCACTCGAGAACGGCCTCAGGGCCAAATGTCAGCAGCACCGTCTCTCCCTCCGGAAGCTCCACCGTCACGGTCCGTCCCTCCAGGCTCAGCCGCGCCCGGCCGTTCCACTCCTCCCCGGTAAATACGAGTCCGCGGTCAGCCCCGCTCTCCACCGTCAGCAGGGCAGTCGAGGCGCTTGCAAAGACCATCCGCTGCTCTATCCTGCCGGCATCCGAGGATGAGGCCATGTAGACCTCTCCGGGGAAATAAGTAACCGAATCCGGCTGCATCTCCCCCTCATCCCCGGCAAGACGGACCGTCACAGCCGACTTCGCCGCCCATCTCCGGTGCTCTATGCTGAAAGGCCCGCAGAACCCGTTGACCCACCGGTCCCGCTGGGGAAGGGTGAATCCCATCCAGGAGCCGGCATCCGTAAAGCACCCCGCCTTCCTCACCGTCGAGTCCGGAGTAAGGGAAATGTCAATAATATCGGGAAATCCGTATCTCAATGCTCCGTCCCCCTGCCTTCCGCAGGATACAGCGGCGAGGAGCATGAGCAGCGCCGTAAGTATTTGTCCTGAATATCTCATAATCTCAACGACTGACTGTATTTAGAACCAGACTCTGCGGGCTTCTTCCGAAGCATCGTCCTCTCCCGAGAGCGGAACGAGGGTGAAACTGTACTCCCACTCATGAGGGGTAATGGTGTACTCGGAGTGCACGTGGGCGCCCCAGGTATTGTCCCCGCCCACACCCATCTGACGGTGCAGGATATTGAGCCATATCATATCCTTGGGGACAATGCTGCCGCCGTGGCGCCGCTCCACGTTGAAAGGCACGTAGGCAATGTCCTCCAGAGGGAAGTTCCAGGCACTGACATTCAGCGGCTCCTCCCCTATCACCAGCAGTCCGCGGCCGGAGGTGTCGCGCAGGGCCGCCCAGCGCACATCTGCCTTGTTAGCCGTCTCCTGAGGCCGCACGTAAGGGTGGAACTGCTCCCACACCCCGGCGCTGTACAGACCCACGGCGGCACCGGTCTTCCGGTCGGGATAATTCTCCTGAGGCCCGCGGCCCAGCCACGTCATCCGGTCATACTGCGCCGGCAGCACCATCCGCATGCCCAGGACGGGCATCTCGGGCAGAGGCTTGCGGCCGGGGATAAAATTCATGGTCACCCGCACCGCTCCGGCAGCCGTCACCCTGTAGTCCACCTTCAGGGTACTCTCCTGAGCCGGCATATCGTAGAGGGCGGACACTGTCGCCTGCCGGCCGTCCTCACTCTCCGTCACCTGCAGGCCCCTGAGCACCGCGCCGGCTCCGGCATTTTCCCAGACGGCGCAGCGTTCCGAAGTACCGTTGGCCACGTCATTGTCCGTAAGGGCCCTCCAGAAATTGGCCTGCAGGCCCTCCTGTATAAGATTCTCCCCTCCGTCCGAAAGGACAGTCATCTCTCCGTCAGCAGTACTGAAGGCCACGCGGAAGCCGTCATCGCCGCTCAGGACCACCTCCTGCGGAGTCCGCTCCACCCTCAGGCTGCCCTGCGGCCGCTCCGTCTGAGGCAGCAGCCTCTCCACCGGCAGCCGCCATTGCTCCATAGCCGCGACATGCCCCTCCGGCACCATCGGCGCATCCCCGCGGGTCACCGCCTCCACTTTCAGGAAATACTCCCCGTTGAACGGCGGGAGTTCCCCTATCGGCAGGGCCACCTCAGCAGAGCTGCGGGCCGGGATGTCCGGAAAATCCGTCTCCCCCTCGCGGAATGTCCAGCCGTCGGCCTCCACCGTCCACCTCAGACGGTAACGGGTCAGGGGAATGAAGTCGTGCCAGTTGGTAATCAGCACTCGGTCAGAGGTAAAAGGCACAGGCTCGAAGTGCACGTACTGGTAGACCTTCTTCACCTCCCAGATATGGGGATGCAGAGCCCGGTCCGCGGCCACAAGACCGTTGGCGCAGAAGTTCGAGTCGTTGGGCACACCCACGTAGCCCATGTCCCCGCCGTATCCGGCGATATCCCGGCCCTGCTCATCCTCTATAGCGAAGGTCTGGTCCACCCAGTCCCAGATGAAGCCGCCCTGGAGCTGGTCGTACTTGTAGATGAGGTCCCAGTAGTCCTGCAGATTGCCGGTGCTGTTGCCCATCGAGTGGGCGTACTCGCAGAGAATCAGCGGACGGGCGTCCCTCTGGTTGACATGGCGGCGCAGGGCCCAGATCCTCGCGTACATCGGGCAGTAGATATCCGAGACGCCCTCGTAGCCGCCGCCCTCGTACTGCACCGGACGGGACGGGTCATAGCGCTTGGTCCAGTGATAGATGGTCTCGAAGTTGGGACCGTAGCCGGCCTCGTTGCCTAAGGACCATATCACTATGCTGGTGAAGTTTCTGTCCCGGTATACCATCCTCGACATCCGCTCCATGAAGGCGCCCTCCCAGTCGGGATAGCCGGCCAGCGTGCCGTCGGGGTGGAATGTCATGCCGTGGGTCTCGAGATTGGCCTCGTTGACGAGGTAAAGGCCGTATTTGTCACAGAGGCAGTACCACTGATAGTTGTTGGGATAGTGCGAATTGCGGACAGAGTTGATATTGAACTGCTTCATCAGCCGGATATCCTCCAGCATGCTCTCCACGGTGATGGTACGGCCCGTCAGCGGACTGTGTTCGTGGCGGTTCACGCCCTTGAACAGCACCGGCACCCCGTTGATCAGCACCTGTCCGTTCCACATCTCCACAGTGCGGAATCCGAAGGGATGGGCAAATGCCTCCAGGCTGCGGCCCTGAGCATCGTAAAGGCTCACTGCCAGAGTGTACAGATTGGGGGTCTCCGCATTCCAGGGCAGCACGTCCTCCATCAGTTCCGCCACCGTCCATACAGTATCAGCCGGTCCTGCCAGAGTCCTTGTCTCACTCAGGATGACCTGGCCGTAAGGATCCATAACCTTGACATCCACCCTCTGCCCCTCCTGCGGTCCGTGCAGCAGCAGCCGCAGGGAGAAATCCGCGTCGCGGTAACCGTGTACCAGGGGAGCTCCCAGGGCGAAGTCCTCCACCCGGCTCTGCGGCCTCGCATACAGGTACACGCTCCGCTCGATGCCGCTGTACCGCCAGTAGTCCTGTCCCTCGAGGTAGGAGCCGTCGCTGTAGCGGAAGACCTTCACCGCCAGCGTATTCTTACCCTTCTTCAGCAGCTCCGTCACATTGAAATGAGCCGGAAGGCGGCTGTCCTCGCTGTAACCCGCCAGCTCACCGTTGACCCAGCAGTAGAAAGCCGACTCCACACCCTCGAAATCCAGGAAAATGTCCATGCCCTCCCATCCGCGCGGCAGGGTGAACTCCCGGACGTAGGCCCCCACGGGATTGTAGTCCTCGGGAACATACGGAGGATCCGGGGGAAAGGGATAGCGCGTATCCGTATAAATAGGTGCGTCGAACCCCTGCAGCTCCCAGCTTCCGGGCACCCGGATATCCGCCCAGCGGCGGGTGCTGTAACCCGGCTCGTGGAAGTCGGCGGGACATTCATCATTGTTCTTGGAATAAAGGAACTTCCACGTACCGTCGAGGGAGATGCGGCGCTCCGCACCCGGATTCAGGGCAAAGCGTTCCGCATCCGGCAGGGAAAGCTGCCGCAGGGCCGCCTCCTCATCGGTAAAGGGGAGAAAATGGGCCCGCATAGGCTCGCGGTTGATCTCATTTACAGCGGCGTCCTGCCACGGACGGGACGCATTCTGTGCACTGAGAGACGCGCACAAGGGGGAAATGGCCAGCAGTGCTGCTGCGAGGAATCTTTTCATATATTTCGGTGTCTAAATGATATTGAGACAAATTTAGCAAGTTTTTATCAAATTTTCTTAACTTTGCGTCCGACTTAATTTGAAGCTAATTACCAATAATCTACAATATGTACAAAGATATCCATTTTGTAAGCGCGGACGAGGCCGTCAAGGTCGTGAAGTCCGGAGACCACATTCACTTCAGCAGTGTGGCCGCAGCCCCCAAAGTGCTGATCGACGCTCTCTGCCGCAGAGGCGATGCAGGCGAGCTCAGGGACGTGAGGATCCACCACCTCCACACCGAGGGACCCGCTCCCTACACCGATGCCAAGTATGAGGGAATCTTCTTCCATCAGGCATTCTTCGTAGGCGGCAATGTACGCAAGAACGTACAGGCCGGATACGCCGACTACATCCCCATCTTCCTGAGCGAGACCCAGAGGCTCTACCGCAGCGGCGTGCTGCCCTGCGACGTGGCCATGATCCAAGTGTCCCTCCCCGACAAGCACGGCTACGTATCCATGGGTACCTCCGTGGACGCCTCCCTGGCCGCCGTTGAGTGCGCCAAGCATGTCATCGCAGTGGTCAACAAGCACGTACCCCGCGCATGGGGTGACGCCATCATCCCCCTGTCGATGATCGACACCTTCGTGGAGTGCGACTCCGAGCTGGAGCCCGCCCATTTCTCCGAGCCTTCCCCCATCGAGGCCGCTATCGGACGCAACTGCGCCGCCCTGATTGAGGACGGAGCCACCCTCCAGATGGGTATCGGGGCCATCCCCAACGCAGTGCTCGCACAGCTCGGCGACCACAAGAACCTCGGTATCCACACCGAGATGTTCGCCGACGGCGTACTGCCCCTCGTAAAGAAAGGCGTCATCAACGGAGCCGAGAAAGGCATCGACAAAGGCAAGATGGTATCGACATTCCTCATGGGCTCGCAGGAAGTCTACGACTTCATCGACGACAACCCCATGGTGGCCATGATGGACGTAGGCTACACCAACGACCCCTATGTCATCGCCAAGAACCCCAAGGTGACCGCCATCAACTCAGCCCTGCAGGTAGACCTCACCGGCCAGGTATGCGCCGACTCCCTCGGCACCAAGTTCTACTCCGGTGTCGGCGGACAGATTGACTTCGTCTACGGAGCATCCCTCTCCAAGGGCGGCAAGGCCATCATCGCCATGCCCTCAGTGACCAACAAGGGCGTCAGCAAGATAGCCCCGATTCTCACTCCCGGCGCCGGCGTCGTGACCACCCGCAACCACATCCACTGGTTCGTAACCGAGTACGGAGCAGTCGACCTCTACGGCAAATCCCTCCAGGAGAGAGCCAAGGCCATCATCAGCGTAGCCCATCCCGACCACCAGGAGGAACTGGACCGCGCCGCCTTCGAGCGCTTCGGGCCTCACTACCACTTCGTCGGCTAAGCAGCATCCGGCCGACAGTAGGACAAAGGCAGTCTCCCGCCACCCGGGACGGCTGCCTTTATTTTTGAGGCTTACGCGATAAAAAAGCCGGTCCTTTGCGGGACCGGCTTTCATAAACTATGGTAATGTGGTTGTTATCTGATGCGCTTGTAGCCGTAAACCGCGAGGCTGCCGAGCTCTTCCTCGATGCGGAGGAGCTGGTTGTACTTGGCCATACGGTCGGAGCGGCTGAGGGAGCCGGTCTTGATCTGGCCGCTGTTGGTGGCCACTGCGATGTCGGCGATGGTGGCGTCCTCGGTCTCGCCGGAGCGGTGCGAGGTCACTGTGGTGTAGCCGTGACGGTGAGCCATCTCGATAGCGTCGAGGGTCTCGCTGAGGGAGCCGATCTGGTTGACCTTGATGAGGATGGAGTTGGCGCAGCCCTTCTCGATACCTTTGGCCAGGAACTCTACGTTGGTTACGAAGAGGTCGTCACCCACGAGCTGGCAGCGGGAGCCGATACGGTCGGTCAGCTTCTTCCAGCCTTCCCAGTCGTTCTCGCTCATACCGTCCTCGATAGAGTCGATGGGATACTTGTTGATCAGGCTCTCGAGGTAGTCAACCTGCTCGTCGGAAGTCCTCTTGACACCCTTGTCACCCTCGAAGATGGTGTAGTCATACACACCGTCCTTGTAGAACTCGGAGGATGCGCAGTCCATACCGATCTTCACGTCCTTGCCGGGCTCGTAACCTGCTGCCTTGATGGCTGCGAGGATGGACTCGATAGCGTCCTCGGTGCCGTTGAGTGCGGGAGCGAAACCGCCCTCGTCACCTACTGCGGTGCTGAGTCCGCGGTCGTGGAGCACCTTCTTCAGTGCGTGGAAGACCTCAGCGCCCATACGCAGGCCCTCACGGAAAGAGGGAGCGCCTACGGGACGGATCATGAACTCCTGGAATGCGATGGGAGCGTCGGAGTGAGAGCCGCCGTTGATGATGTTCATCATCGGAACAGGCATTACATATGTGTTGGTTCCACCGATATAGCGGTAGAGAGGCATGTGCAGATAAGCTGCTGCTGCATGAGCCACAGCGAGGGATACGCCGAGGATGGCGTTGGCTCCGAGGTTGGATTTGGTCTTGGTGCCGTCCAGGGCAAGCATCTTGTGGTCGATGGCACGCTGCTCGAGAACTGACCAGCCGATGAGGGCAGGAGCGATGACGTTGTTGATATTCTCTACTGCCTTCAGCACGCCCTTGCCGCCGTAACGCTTCTTGTCACCGTCGCGGAGCTCGAGAGCCTCATGCTCACCTGTAGATGCTCCTGAGGGAACAGATGCGCGTCCGCGTACACCGGACTCAAGTACTACTTCGACTTCAACTGTAGGATTGCCGCGTGAATCCAGAATCTCGCGGCCGTGAATACTTTTAATTTTCATAATACGTCTGTATTTAATTAAAACCTTCTTGAATTCGGGCGCAAAAATACTCAATTACCCGGATTTTGCCAATTTTTCCGACAGTTTCTTGCCTGCTATGAAAAAGGGACGCCCGTCAAAACGGTACGTCCCTTTATTTCAAAGTAGTACAGACAATTAGTCTACCGGCTCGAAGTCTTCCTTGCCTACTCCGCACAGAGGGCATACCCAGTCGGCGGGAAGGTCTTCAAATGCTGTTCCGGGAGCTATTCCGTTGTCAGGATCTCCAGTTGCAGGGTCATAGACCCAATGGCACACTGTGCATTCGTACTTTTTCATTCTGTAAAATTTTAAATTAAATGTATTCCGGAATGCTAAGGTACTTTTTTTATTTTTAAATTCGCAACATGAAAACGATTTTCTTCAATTCGCGGTCCCTCATCCTCTGCGGCGAGGACCGTCCCGGAGACGAGGACCCGGGAGCCGTCATCATGGTGGACAACGGCGAGGAAGCTCTCTCCGAGGCAGTAAGGACCATTGATACCAATGAGAACATCTCCCGTCTCTACATCCTCTGTCAGAATATCGAGGACACCTACAACCGCCTCCGCACCCGCTTCACTGAAATCGATGCGGCTGGAGGTCTGGTGCGCGACTCCAACGGACAGTACCTGCTGATACTGCGCAACGGCATCTGGGATCTGCCCAAGGGGAAGAGAGAGAAGGGAGAGGACGTAGCCCAGACCGCAGTCCGGGAAGTCATGGAGGAGACAGGCATCCCTGCTCCTGAGGAAGGACAGCTGATCTGTGTGACCGACCACACCTACCGCCGCGACGGACAGTTCGTGCTGAAACACACCCACTGGTACGCGATGAAACTCGCACAGCCGTGCTCTACAAAACCTCAGACAGAGGAGGGCATCACCCGGACAGCCTGGGTCCCTGCCGGAGAAATCGGCAACTATGCCAGCCAGAGCTATCCCTCCATCCGGGAAGTCCTTCACACAGCCGGACTGGTATAGTATCAGCAGGTCCGGAAACCGGAATCAATCAACGCAAATCCGTAATGTAGACATCCGGATTCTCCAGCAGGCTTTCCGGAGGTGTCCACTCTTCCTGAGCCAATGCTCCGAGTCCCCTTGCGGACAGAATCCGCAGGTCATACTTGTCCCCGTTGCGGCTCTCATACACTATCGACACCGGCAGCAGTGTCTTCTGTGAAACGGTGAATTCTATCAGGATATAGGCCGCATTGCGGTCCTTGGAGGCCATGGACAGCTGCCATGCGCCCTGCCCGTCCACAGGCGCTGCTGTTCCGCGCACCTGTCCGCGGAAAGTGTAGTCCCCGGGACGCGCCTTGCGCAGGACAGCGAAAGGATTCTCTGCCGGGTCCGTAGAAGCCGTATCATGCGGAAATACCGTAATCTCCTGAGCCCCCTCGTCATATATCCACTTTGAGACCCCGTCACAGTAAACAGTCAGCACCGAGCCTTCCAGACGGAAACATTCTCCCTGCGCGATAAATCTTCCGGACTCTTCCCCCAGCAGGTCCCCTGCCCCGTTCTCCGCACGGAACTCGAAAGTAAACTCAGCAGCGCCCAACGCATCCAGAGCCTGCCTCATCCGGTCGAGCAGTTCTTCAGGCTTAGGCGCACGGCTTCCGGAGGCAACCTGGGCCGCCGCCCTCTGTCCCTGCAACAGGAGACAGAGGCAGAATATTGACATTATTATAAAGGAGTGCCTGTTAAATTTTCTCATTTTCCTAAACCATCATAAAGTGGACAAAAGTTCGTCCAGCGACTCCAGGCTGGTAATCCTCACCTGACGGGGCTTGCTGCCCTCCGAGGGACCGACGATACCTGCATCCTCCAGCTGGTCCATGATACGGCCCGCACGGTTGTAACCCAGATTCATCTTGCGCTGGATGAGCGATGTAGAGCCCTGCTGTTCCCGGACTATCAGACGGGCGGCCTCCTTGAACAGGTCATCCCTGTTACCTCCCGATATCTTCTTGACAGGCCCGTCCTCACTGTCCTCCATATCGCACTCCGGCAGCAGATACGCTCCGCCGAAACCGGCCTGGGAGGATATGAAGGTCGCGATATTCTCCACCTCGGGAGTGTCGATGAAGGCGCACTGCACTCTGACCGGCTCACTGCTGCCGGTGGATATCAGCATATCACCACGTCCTACCAGCTGATTGGCTCCGGTCTGGTCCAGAATCGTCTTGGAGTCGATGCTGGACATCACGCGGAATGCGATGCGGGCCGGGAAGTTGGCCTTGATGGTACCGGTGATGATATTGGTCGTAGGTCTCTGGGTGGCGATGACCAGATGTATGCCGATGGCACGGGCCAGCTGGGCCAGACGGGCTATCGGCTCCTCTATCTCGCGGCCGGCCGTCATCAGCAGATCGGCGAACTCGTCGATTATCACCACGATATAGGGCATATACTCGTGGCCTTTGTAGGGATTGAGCCTGCGTGACAGGAACTTCTCGTTGTACTCCTTGACATTGCGCACGGAAGCGGCCTTGAGCAGGTCATAGCGGTGGTCCATCAGCTTGCACAGCGAGCGGAGGGTATAGACCACCCGCTTGGTATCGGTGATGATGGCCTCCTCAGCGTCAGGAAGCTTGGCCAGATAATGCTTCTCCAGTGGCGAATAGAGCGACAGCTCCACCTTCTTCGGGTCCACCAGCACGAACTTGAGTTCAGAAGGATGCTTCTTATAAAGCAGGGAGGTAATGATAGCGTTCAGTCCCACCGACTTACCCTGACCTGTAGCACCGGCCACCAGCAGGTGCGGCATCTTGGCCAGGTCGAAGGACATGGCCTCGTTCGATATCGTCCGTCCGATCACCACCGGCAGGTCGTACTTGGCCGCATTGAACTTAGGATCCTCCATAATCGACTTCATGGATACGATACTCGGTTTCTCATTGGCCACCTCAATACCGATAGCGTTGGTTCCGGCCAGGGTCACCACCCTCACTCCCCGGGCGGCAAGCGAACGCGCGATATCGTCCTCCAGCCTCATGATCTGGGCCACGCGCACTCCAGGAGCAGGGACCACCTCGTACAGCGTCACGGTAGGCCCCACCCTGGCTGAAATCTTCGAAATGCTGATCTTATAGTCCTTCAAAGTCGATACGATACGGCGGTTGTTCTTCTCCAGCTCCTCACGGGACACCTCGTGCGTCTGATCCGAGTAATCCTTGAGCAGGGACAGATCCGGCATCCGGTAGGTCGACAGACTCAGACGGGGGTCATAGCGGGTGCGCCACTGCTCGTCCGTAAGAACAGCGGAATAATCCGAAGTATCCCCGTTGAGAACCTGCAGAGGCGGAATATCCTGAGCCACTGTCTCCGCCGTATTGCCAGCCGCCGCGGCAGCCACCGTTCCGACAGCAGCGGCAGCAGGAGACTCACCGGCAGGAGCGGAAACCTGCGGAACCTGCACTGCTGCGGCCTGCGGTTCGGACCGCGCAGGCTCCGGCACAGGCTGTTCGATTATCTCGAAGACGGGGCCGTCAGGTTGTTTCGGGCTTTCCTCCGGTTCATCCTCTGCCTCGTCCTCGTCCTCTTCCTCAGCCTCTTCCCCGTCATCCTCCTCTTCCTCTTCCTCGTCCTCGTCCCAGTCCTCCTCTTCCTCATTGTCCCCGTCAGTGCCGTCATCCTCAGTTATCCCGGCATCCTCTTCCGGAGACTGCGCCCCGGCCGCCTCCCTCCTGGCGAAGAGCGAGCCGAAGAATGTCGTTATCTTCCTTACAATCCTGGTATTCAGAAGGATTATCCACAATACAAGGAAGAATACTATGATACAGGCCGCTCCGAAGACTCCCGTCATGGAGACAAGCCACTCATTGATATAGTAGCCGTAGGAACCTCCGGCGCCGTCCCCGAAGAGAGCTTTCGCGGAAGTGAAGGAGAATATGAAGGAAAATGCCGTGGAAAGCACGATACATCCCATCAGCGACAGGGCAAACAGGCGCAGCAGGCGCACACGCCCCTTACGGAAGCAGTAGACCGCCACTCCGGCAAAGAAGAAGGGTATGATGAAGGCTCCCAGGCCGAACCATCTGGAAACAAGAAGGTTGGCCGAAAGAAAGCCGAGCTTTCCTCCTATATTCTCCGCAGTCACGATATTGCTGAAGAGGTTGTCGTCCGAGAGCAGGCTCTGGTCCTCCGCCCAGGTAAACAGGTAGGACAGAAGGGATACAAACGTAAAAATGGAGAGGATGGCAAACACCACCCCCGCCACGAAGCGCACTACCTCGTTCTGCAGGAATGCCAGGACCGGGGCCATGGCATTGCTCCGGCTCCTGCGGGAGGCAGACGTCTTCTTCCCGGAGCCTTTCTTCTTTGCCCCGGCAGCGCTTTTCTTTTTTCCCTTGCCCTCTTTTCCTTTTACTGCTGTTTTTTCCATTTGTTCTTCTTATTCTTGTTGCGTCCCTGCTGCCGGAACTGATTGCGTCCGGGCTGGTTTCCGGTAGGCAGGATCATACCGGGTCTGGTGAATTTCTCCTTGTCCGACACACTTTCCAGATGAATGTGCTCCGGAACTCTGAGAGTACCGCCCGAAAGCCTCTCTATATCCTTGAAGATGGTCTCGTCCGACACTGAGTCCTTGTTCCATATCAGATACTGCTGCCTCATGTACACGGCCATGGACTTGATCATCCGGTCGCGTGTCTCGTCCTCGGGCATGGCGGCGATGACCTTTATCATATTCTGGATATTGCGGCCGTAATGGGCGGCTGCCAGCGGCTCCTTGGGCATGGGCACGATGTCGGGAGGAGTTGAGAACTCTTCCTTGGTAGGTACCGGATAGGGTGAGTCCACGTCCAGGTCGAAGCCGGCGATGAACTGCACGTGGTCCCAGAGCTTATGCTTGTAGTCAGGCTGCTCGGTCAGATGAGGATTGAGTATCTCCATCACCGAAACCACGGCGCGGATCTGCTCGTTGCGCTTCTCGCGGTCGGGTATCTGCTTGACGTGTTCTATCATTTTCTGGATGTGTCTCCCGTATTCGGGCATTATCAGTTTCTCTCGGTTGGTGTTGTAATCCATTTGCGTTATAGAGCAGTTAAAAATTTCCACAAAGATAGTTTTTTTAGATTAGGTTTTGAGTATCTTTGCGCCACAATTTTAGGAAAGATGGAAAACATTCTGATTACCGGCGCTGACGGACAACTCGGTAGCGAGCTCCGCGGCCTCACACAGGGAGAAAGCGGCACCAACTGGCTGTACACGGACATCCATGAGCTAGACATCACTGACGCAGCAGCCGTGGAGGACTACATTAGCGCCCACGGAGTCACCAGGATCATCAACTGCGCCGCATACAATGCCGTAGACCAGGCTGAAACCGACACAGACGCCGCCATCAGGCTCAATGTCACAGGCCCCATGAACCTTGCAGAAGCCGCTGCGCGCCACGGGATATACCTTATACACATATCCACCGACTTCGTATTCGACGGAACCAAGACATCGCCCTACCACGAGAGCGACCGTCCCGCCCCTCTTTCCGAGTACGGACGTACCAAACTGGCAGGCGAGACCGCCGTCAAGCGCTCCGGCTGCCTCTCGGTAATCATCCGCACGTCATGGCTTTACTCCCCCCTCGGACAGAAAAATTTCGTCAGGACGATGCTCCGGCTCGGAGAAGAGGAGGAAATAGTAAAAGTGGTGTACGACCAGAAAGGTTCTCCCACTTACGCCCGTGACCTGGCCGAGGCCATCCTTCACATCATCCCCCAGCTGGATGCCGTTCCCCGCTATGGAGAAGTCTTCCACTATGCTGACGAAGGCTGCTGCACCAAAGCTGAATTCGCACAGAAGATCATCACTCTCAAGCATCTGGACAATGACTGCGATATCGTTCCGGTACCCACCTCGGAGTTCCCGGCCCCGGCACAGCGTCCCGCCTATTCAGTTCTGGACAAATCCCTGATCACGACAGTCTTCGGAGTGAAAGTCCCCCTATGGGAACGGAGCCTGTCAAAAGCGATAAGGCTGTTCTGACAGCAGGGGTGCCTTCCGGTCCTTGTCCGAGAGGATCAGAGGACATCCGGGATTCATCCATTCCACCCCTACGGCCGGATCGTCCCAGCGGACAGAACCCTCGGAGGACGGTTCGTAGAATTCCCCGCACTTGTACTGAAAAACAGTATCGTCCTCAAGCGTCAGGAATCCATGGGCAAAACCCTCGGAAAGGTAGAACATGCGCTTGTTCTCCCCGCTCAGCACCACTGAGAAATACTTTCCGAATGTAGGAGAGCCCGCCCTGAGGTCCAGGGCCACATCCTGTACGGCCCCGCGCACCACCCGCACCAACTTGGACTGGGCATGCGGCGACTTCTGGAAATGCATGCCGCGTAGGACACCCCGGGAGGACATGGACTCATTGTCCTGCACGAAATGCACGTCAAGCCCGGTGGCCGCCCGGAAATCCCTTTCGGAGAAAACCTCCATAAAGTAACCTCTGGAATCCCCGAAAACCTTGGGCTCCAAGACGAAAAGACCTTCAATATCCGTTTTTACAATATTCATGATTTTTAAATTTATGCGCAAATGTAGAAAACGTTTCTAAATTTGCAGTTCAAAACCATCCGAATATGACGCAAAAACCATCCATACCCAAAGGCACCCGGGATTTCGGTCCTTCCGAGATGGCCGGACGCAACTACATCTTCGACACTGTCAAAGCCGTTTTCCGCAAATACGGATACTCTCCCATCGAGACTCCGGCGATGGAAAACCTCTCCACCCTGCTGGGCAAATACGGGGAGGAAGGAGACAAGCTCCTCTTCAAGATTCTCAACTCCGGAGACGCATTCAGCGACATCCGGCAGATGCCGTCCGCCGAGCTCTCCGAGGCAGGCAGCAACTCTCTGGCCCTGAAAGTCTGCGAGAAAGGGCTGCGCTATGACCTGACGGTGCCTTTCGCGAGGTTCGTGGTCCAGCACCGCAACGAGCTGACATTCCCCTTCAAGCGGTACCAGATCCAGCCGGTATGGAGGGCCGATCGTCCCCAGAAAGGCCGCTACCGCGAGTTCTACCAGTGCGATGTGGACGTAGTGGGCTCCGACTCCCTGCTCTACGAACTGGAGATGGTGCAGATAGTCGACGAGGTATTCCGAAACATGGGCATCGGCGTGAGAATCAAGATCAACAACCGCAAGATCCTCTCCGGCCTGGCCGAGATCTCCGGCCAGAGTGACAAGCTCACCGATATCACAGTCGCCATCGACAAGATAGATAAAATAGGTCTGGACGCCGTCAAGGTCGAACTGGCCGAGCGCGGTGTCCTGCCCGGGAGCATAGCCCGCATCGAGCCTGTCCTGACCCTGACAGGCAGCACAGAGGAGAAAATCACAGCCATGAGGCACATCCTCGAAGGTTCTCAGACCGGCATGCGCGGCCTGGACGAACTGGAAGAGCTCTTCCGCCTCATCCGCGAGGCCGGAGTAGCAGCGGAGACCGAGTTCGACCTCTCCCTGGCCCGCGGCCTGAACTACTACACCGGCGCCATCTTCGAGGTAAAGGCCCTGGACTTCACCATCGGCAGCATCTGCGGAGGCGGACGCTATGACGACCTCACCGGCATATTCGGCCTCAGCGACACCTCCGGAGTAGGCATCTCATTCGGCGCCGACCGGATTTACGACGTACTCGCCGGCCTGGACAAATTCCCCAAGGAGGCCGTCAGCGGTACCGAATACCTCTTCGCCAACATGGGCCAGGCCACCCTTCCCTATATATTGAGCGCCGCTGCCCGCTGCCGTGCCGCCGGACACTCCTGCGAGATATACCCCGACGCTGCGAAACTCCGCAAGCAATTCGAATATGCCGACCGCAAAGGCATAAAATTCATAGTACTCGCCGGAGAAGACGAAGCCGCATCCAACGAACTGACTATAAAGGATATCCAAAAAGGAGAGCAGAAAAAAATCAAAATTTCCGAAATGTTTTAACAACATTTTTTTGGATTTTATAAATTTTTATATACTTTTGCAGTCTCAATCGGAAATTAATCCTTAATATAGGAAGCAATATACCGCGGAGTAGAGCAGTTGGTAGCTCGTCGGGCTCATAACCCGGAGGTCAGAGGTTCGAGTCCTCTCTCCGCTACAAAAAAGACAGAAGCCGCCGGATTTGTTATCCGGCGGTTTTTTTACTATATTCGCGGACTACTTAAGACGAATGCAGTATGTCAGACAACAATAAGAAAGCGGCCCTGGACTATCACCGCCTCGGCCGGCCGGGCAAGATCGAGACCCTGCCCACCAAACCCTACTCGTCGCAGCATGACCTTTCCCTGGCCTACTCCCCAGGAGTGGCTTACCCATGCCTGGAGATCAAGGAACGTGCCGAGGACTCATACGAATACACCAACAAAGGCAATCTCATGGCGGTCATCTCCAATGGAACGGCGGTGCTCGGCCTGGGCGATATAGGAGCCCTTGCCGGCAAACCGGTAATGGAGGGCAAGGCCCTATTGTTCAAGATATTCGCCGGACTGGACTGCTACGACATCGAGCTGGATGAGAAAGACCCCGAGAAATTCATCGCTGCCGTCAAGGCCATTGCCCCCACCTTCGGAGGCATCAACCTCGAGGACATCAAGGCCCCCGAATGCTTCGAGATAGAGCGCAGGCTCAAGGAAGAGTGCGACATCCCCGTGATGCACGACGACCAGCACGGCACGGCCATCATCTCAGCCGCAGGCCTGCTCAACGCCCTGGAGCTGCAGAACAAGAAGATAGAGGACATCCGGCTGGTGGTCAACGGAGCCGGTGCCGCCGCCATCGCCTGCACCAACCTCTACATCGAGCTCGGTGTGCGCCGCGAGAACATCGTAATGTGCGACAGCAAGGGAGTCATCTCCACTTCCCGCACCGACCTCAACGCCATGAAGCGGACCTTCGCCACTGACCGCGACGTGCACACCCTGGCCGAAGCCCTTGTCGGCGCCGACGTCTTCCTGGGCCTTTCCGTACGCAACGTCCTGACCAAGGAGATGATCCGCACGATGGCCGACCGCCCGGTCGTATTTGCCCTGGCCAATCCCGACCCCGAGATAGAGTATTCCGAGGCGATGGCCTCCCGCGATGACCTGATATTCGCCACCGGCCGCTCGGACTATCCCAACCAGATCAACAACGTCCTCGGATTCCCCTACATCTTCCGCGGAGCCCTTGACGTACGCGCGAAAGCCATCAACGAGGAGATGAAGCTGGCCGCAGTCTACGCCATAGCCGCACTGGCCAAGCAGCCGGTCCCCTCTGTCGTCAATGCCGCCTACAACATCGAGGAGAACATCCGCTACGGACGCCACTACATCCTGCCCAAACCGCTGGATCCCAGGCTGCTCTCGGCAGTAGCCCCTGCTGTGGCCAAGGCCGCCATGAGCTCCGGAGTGGCCCGGAGGCCCGTCACCGACTGGGACGAATACGAGGAGCACCTGCAGGAAATGATGGGCTACGACAACAAGCTCGTCCGCCGCTTCGCCGATGTGGCCCGCTGCCAGCCCATGCGGGTGGTATTCGGAGAAGGCAATACGGACAATATGCTGGAGGCAGCCGTACAGGCCGGCGCAGAGGGACTCTGCCGCCCCGTCCTGCTGGGCAATGCGGAGCTAATCGGCAAGAGAGCCGCAGACCTGGGCCTGTCGCTCAAGGACGTGGAGGTGGTCAATCCCAGACATCCGGACGAGAAGGCCCGCAGGGAAAGCTACGCGGAGGCCCTGGCCACCAAGCTCGCCCGCAAGGGGTACACCCGCCAGGACGCCTACGAGAAGATGTTCGACCGCAACTACTTCGGCATGATGATGGTCGAGAGCGGAGACGCGGACGCCTTCATCGCCGGCACCTATACCAACAACGTGGCGGTAGCCTCCATCGCCCGCGACATCATCGGCATCCGTCAGGGATTCAGCACCTTCGCGACGATGCACATCCTCAACACCAAGCGCGGAGTATTCTTCCTGGCCGACACGATGATCAACGAGCACACCGATGCCTCCACCCTGGTGGACATCGCCCGCCTCACTACCGGAGCCGTGGAATACTATGCCTTCGACCCAGTAATAGCCATGCTCTCCTACAGCAACTTCGGGTCCAACCTGCACGAAGGAGCGACACCTGCATCCTGCCAGTCCGGCACCTGCGGCACACCCTCGGCCGTCCATCAGGCCGTTGAGCTCCTCCACGAGCGCTACCCCGACATGGTGGTAGACGGAGAGATGCGCATGGACATGGCCCTTAACCGTCAGCTGCGCGACCGGACCTATCCGTTCAACCGCCTGTACGGCAAGGAAGTCAACACCCTGATCTTCCCTGACCTCAACTCATCCTCCGCCGCCTGGCGCATGATGATGGAAATGGGCACAGGAGAGGCCATCGGCCCTATCCAGATAGGCCTCAACAAGCCGGTGCACTTCATCTCGGTGGAAGCCCCCGTGCGGGAGATAGTCAACCTGGCCACCCTCGCATCCCTGGACGCCGCCATCTACCTCAAGGCCGGCAACTGCCTGCTCGACAGATAATCACCTTATAAACAGACACTCATCATGCTTCAGACAGGAGACAAAGCCCCGTACTTCGAGGGCCCCGACCAGGACGGAAACATCATCCGCCTGAGTGATTTCACAGGACGCAGGCTCGTCCTCTATTTCTACCCCAAGGACAGCACACCCGGCTGCACTGCCGAGGCCTGCGACCTCCGGGACAACTATGAGCGCTTTCTCAGCCAGGGCTATGCCGTGGTGGGCGTCAGCAAGGACAGCGCGGCCTCGCACCGTAAATTCATCGAAAAATACAGTCTGCCTTTTCCCCTGATCTCCGACCCGGAGACTGTCATCCTGCAGGCCTACGAAGCCTGGGGCGAGAAGAAGAACTACGGCAAGGTCAGCATGGGAACCCTCCGCAAGACCTACGTCATCGATGAGAACGGCATCATCACCGACATCATCTCAAAGGTCGATACCAAGAACCATACCGCCCAGATATTGAAATAACATACCATGAAGAAAATGTGTGTTTTTATCAGCGTACTCGCTGCTGTGTTATGTTTCCTCAGCACTTTTGCCGCGACTGCGGAGAACTCCAAACCGTTTGTCATTCCGGAGCTGAAGACCTGGGAGGCCGGCAAAGGAGCGCTGACCGTCCATGAGACGATGCGGATAGCCGTGCCGTCCGGAGACGAGGAACTGCTGAGGATAGCCGGGATGCTGGCTGAGGACTGGAACACTGTTGCCGGTTTTAAGCCGGAGGTTGTCGCCGGGAAAGGTGGGAAAGGAGATATTGTCCTGGAAATCAAGACTGACAAGAAGCTGGACAAGCTCTGCGGCGGCAGCACCGAGAGCTATTCACTCAATATTACTGACCGCGTGCGGCTTTCCGCCTTAACTGACCGCGGCGTATACTGGGGGACGCAGACCCTGCTGCAGCTGGCTGACCGCGCCCTACAGGCTGACGCTGAGACCGATGGCATTGACCTGAGCTGCGGCAGGATCCTCGACTGGCCCGACTACGGCATCCGCGGGTTCATGATGGACTGCGGCCGCAAGTACATCCCGATGAGTTACCTGCGCAAGCTCTCCCGCATCATGGCCTACTACAAGATGAACACCCTCCAGATTCACCTCAACGACAACGGCTTCAAGCAGTACTTCGGAGGGGACTGGGACCGCACCTACGCCGCATTCCGCCTCGAGTGCGACACCTACCCCGGACTGACCGCCCGTGACGGCCACTACACCAAGGCCGAGTTCATAGACTTCCAGGAAGAATCCGCAGGCATGTATGTGGAGATTATCCCGGAGATAGACGTGCCCGCCCACTCCCTGGCCCTCACCCGCTACATGCCGGAGATAGGCTCTGAGGAGTACGGCATGGACCACCTGGACCTGTTCAAGCCCGAGACCTACGAGTTCGTGGACGCCCTCTTCAAGGAATACCTCGAGGGTGACCAGCCCGTCTTCCGCGGCCCCAAGGTGCATATCGGCACAGACGAGTACTCCAACAAGGACAAGGAAGTCGTGGAGAAATTCCGCTACTTCACCGACCACTACATCCGTCTCGTCGAGAGCTACGGCAAGCAGGCTGTGGTCTGGGGTGCCCTCACCCACGCTGACGGAGAGACCCCGGTCAAGTCGGAGAACGTAATCATGAACGCATGGTACAACGGCTACGCAGATCCGGTCAAGATGGTCGAGGACGGCTACAAGCTCATCTCCATACCCGACGGACTGGTCTACATCGTGCCCGCAGCCGGCTACTACTACGACTACCTCAACGAGCAGTACCTCTACGAGAACTGGACTCCCGCCCATGTAGGTGACGCCGTCTTCGCCGAGCGCGACACGTCCATCCTCGGCGGCATGTTCGCCGTATGGAACGACCATGCGGGCAACGGTATCTCGGTCAAGGACATCCACGACCGGCTCTTCCCCGCCCTGCAGACTCTGTCCGTGAAGATGTGGACCGGTGCGGAGACCTCCCTGCCCTACGCTGACTTCGACAGCACACGCTACTTTGTGCGCGAGGCTCCCGGCATCAACTTCGCCGGCCGCATCGGCACTGAGCCCGGCTGCGTGCTGGAGATGGCCGAGGTGGCTCCCGGCACCGCCATGCCCTATCCCGAGATCGGCTATGACTACACCGTCAGCTTCACCGTCGATGGTGCCGCCGAGAAACCAGGCACTGAGCTGTTCCGCTCAGAGGACGCCGTCTTCTATCTCAGCGACCCGATCAGCGGCATGATGGGCTTCGCCCGCGACGGCTACCTCAACACCTTCCGCTACAGCATCCAGGACGGCGACCGGCTCGAAGTCACGGTCAAGGGTGACAACCGCTCCACGACCCTGATCATCAACGGCCGCGTCATCGACCGCCTCGAGACCGAAAAGCGCTGGCACAACGAAGGCGAGAGCGTGATGTACTACGTTCCCACCCTCGTATTCCCCCTGCAACAGGCCGGAGACTTCCAGAGCCGCATCACCAATCTGAAAGTCTACAACCACTAGAACTGGCGGGCGAGATTGACCATCTCGATAGCGGTGGTCATGGCGTCGAAGCCTTTATTGCCGGCCTTGGTGCCTGCGCGTTCTACGGCCTGCTCGATGGAGTCGGTGGTCAGGACGCCGAAGATGACGGGGACGTTGCACTCCAGACCGACGTGGGCTATACCCTTGGTGGCCTCATTGGCGACCATATCGAAGTGAGGGGTAGCCCCGCGGATTACGGCTCCGAGGCAGACGATAGCATCGTACTTGCCGGAGAGAGCCATCTTCCTGGCCACAAACGGAATCTCGAACGCTCCGGGCACCCAGGCCACCTCGAGATTCTCCCCCGCACCGCCGTGACGCAGGAACGAGTCCTCCGCCCCGCCGAGCAGCTTGGAAGTGATGAATTCGTTGAAACGGGCCGCTACGATGCCTATCCTCTGGCCGGCGGCTGACAGATTGCCTTCTATTACTTTCATGGTTGACTTTGTATTTATTGCTTTCTATTTCTACTTAAAGTGCTCCTTCTGCTCGAAATGGAGGAGGTGGCCCATCTTCTTGTACTTGGTGTACATATAGGCCTCGTTCTTCTCGTTGCAGGTCATCTCGATGGGGTCGCGGCCCACCACCTCGATACCGTAGTGGTCCAGACCGAAAATCTTCATCGGATTGTTGGTCATCAGTATCAGTTTCCGGATGCCGAGGTCGGAGAGGATGGCGCCGCCCACATCGTAGTCGCGCAGGTCAGCCTTGAAGCCTAAGGCCAGGTTGGCTTCCACGGTATCCATGCCCTGGTCCTGCAGCTCGTAGGCCCGCAGCTTGTTGATCAGCCCGATGCCGCGTCCCTCCTGCCGCAGGTAGAGCAGCACTCCGCGTCCGGCCTTCTCGATACGTCTGAGGGCCTCGGCCAGCTGCTCGCCGCAGTCACAGCGCAGTGAGCCCAGTACGTCTCCGGTCAGGCACTCCGAGTGCATCCGGCACAGCACCGGCTCGGGAGTGGTGATGTCACCCTTGACTATCGCCAGGTGATGCTCCTTGGTGATGCGGTTGACGTAGCCCATAATCCGGAAGTTGCCGTACTTCGTAGGCAGGGCCGCGTCCGTCACCTTCTCCATCCACTTCTCGTGGTGCTTGCGGTAGGACACTAAGTCGTCCACGGTGATAATCCTAAGACCGTGCTCTGCGGCGAAGGCTATCAGCTCGGTAGTGCGCATCATGTCCCCGTCCTCCCGCATGATCTCGCAGCACAGTCCGCACTCCTCCAGTCCGGCGATGCGCATCAGGTCCACAGTGGCCTCAGTGTGCCCGCGGCGCTGAAGCACTCCGCCCGGACGCGACTCTAAAGGAAACATGTGCCCGGGACGGCGGAAATCCTCAGGCCTGGCATCCGGCTCTACTGCCTTCATCGCAGTGATAGACCGTTCTATGGCCGATATACCCGTGCCGGTAGAGACGTGGTCGATGGACACGGTGAAGGCCGTGCAGTGATTGTCGGTATTGTGCGAGACCATCTGCCCCAGGCCCAGCTTTTGGGTCAGAGCAGAGCTCATCGGCATACATATCAGGCCCTTGCCGTAGCAGGCCATAAAGTTGACATTGGCAGTGGTGGCGTGACGGGCGGCGCAGATCAGGTCCCCCTCATTCTCCCGGTCGGGATCGTCGATGACCACGATAATCTGTCCCTGGCGGAGAGCCTCGGCCGCCTCGTCGATAGTATTGAATTTGCGTTCCATATATTAAAATCCGTATTTCTTTAAAAATTCTTCTGTAAGTCCGCCCCCGGCAGAGCCATTCTCCACCTGTGCGGAAGCAGGGGCAGCCGCCCCGGAAGCCAGCAGCCGCTCCACATACCGGGCCAGCATGTCCACCTCCACATTGACCGGAGAGCCCGGTTTCAGAAGGTGGAGCGTCGTCGAGGCCATAGTGTGCGGAATGAGCGAGACTGTAAAACTGCTGTCCTCATCCGAAACCGATGCCACCGTAAGGCTCACTCCATCCAGAGTCACCGACCCCTTCCTGGCCACGTAGCGCAGCACATCGGACGGCACGGACACCCTCATAATCATAGCGATGCCGTCCCGGACAAGTTCCGTCACCCGTCCGCAGGCATCCACATGCCCCGAGACGAGGTGCCCGCCGAAACGGCCTCCGTAGGCCATGGCCCGCTCCAGATTGACCTTCGAACCGGTCCTCAGACCGCCCAGGGACGTACGCCGCAGCGTCTCCGGCATCGCGTCAGCCGTAAAATGCCCGCTGCCGGGAGTCACCGTCAGGCATACCCCGTTGACCGCGATACTGTCCCCTGTCGCGGTGCCTTCCAGCACCCTGGAAGCCTCGATATCCAACACCACTCCCGAGCCGCCTCCGCGGATGGAGCGGACCGTCCCTATTTCCTCTATTATTCCTGTAAACATTTAGACTTATCGTATTTACTTGAAAATCCGTGTATCAGTACATCCTCCCCGACCATTGTCACCGAATCTACCCGCAGGCCGCAGGCCGCTGCCATTGTCCCGAAGCCGGAGCCTCCGACCGGTCCCTTGGCGGCACGTCCTCCGACTATCTTCGGAGCCACGAAGACGTAGAACTCGTCCACGAGCCCGGAGCGGACCAGGCTCCAGTTGAGTTCCCCGCCGCCCTCCACGAGCACCGAGTCGAGCCCCATGGCCCCGAGCTGTCCCAGCATGTCTTCCAGATTCACCATACCGTCGGCACCGCATGAGCACAGCAGCGTTTCTACTCCGCAGGAGCGCAGGGCCTCAAACCTCTGAGTCTCAACCATATCCGTATGCGCCACCACAGTCCGGTATTCCCGCGCAGTCCGGGCCAGCTGACAGTCCGGAGGCATGGAAGCCTTCGAGTCCACGATGATCCGCACCGGCTGACGCATTCCGTCCAGACGGCAGTTGAGCATAGGGTCGTCGGCCAGGACCGTGCCTTTGCCGGCCACGATACCCATATACCGGCCCCGGAGCTCGTGCACCAGGCGGCGGGACTGCTCCCCGCTCACCCACTTGGAGTCCCCGGAGACAGCGGCTATGCGCCCGTCGAGAGTCATGGCCCATTTGAGCACGACCCAGGGACGGCGCGTGGTTATGTACTTGATGAATATGCGGTTGAGATGGCGGGCCTCATCCTCGAGCACCCCTGAGGTCACTTCGATGCCGTGCTCCCGGAGGATGGCGGCTCCGTGTCCGGCCACCAGAGGATTGGGGTCAGTCATGGCCATGACCACCCGGGATATGCCGGCCGCGATGATGGCGTCCGTACAGGGCGGCTGCTTGCCGTGGTGACAGCAGGGCTCGAGGGTCACGTACATCGTAGCACCCTCCACAGACTCACTGCAGGAGGCCAGCGCATCCCGCTCGGCGTGCAGGCTGCCGCAGACATGGTGCCAGCCCTGGGCGAGCACCCTTCCGTCGCGGACTATCACCGCCCCCACCATCGGGTTCGGCCCCACGTGTCCCCTGCCGCGCTCAGCCAGGGCGATGGCCATCCGCATGTATTTGATATCTTCGTCGTTACACATAACAAAAAACCCGAATACCACAATGGTACTCAGGGCAGTCTGTCATTCCGACAATCACAAGCGCCGGCACCGATCCCACGGCTTCCGGCCAAGACCTCTCTTCCATCCGGACTGTCACCGTCGGTATCGGAATTTCACCGATTCAGTCCCTGATTATCAGGGAGTCGCGGACTGTCACCGCCGGTAGGGAATCGCACCCTGCCCTGAGAGATATTCTTATTGGACGGCAAATATAGAAAATTTTTACAAACTTTGTAGCCGCTTATGAGAGAAATACGACACATCATCATCACTGACCCGCACGACTGCTGCGGCTGCACCGCCTGTGCGTCGGCCTGCCCCAGAGGCAGCATCACCATGAAGGAAAATTCCGAAGGCTTCCTCTATCCCTCCGTGGATGAGAGCACCTGTATCGAATGCGGCATCTGCGCGAGGGTCTGCCCCGTCATCACGCAGTTCCCCGCCCGCAGGCCGCTCGAGGTCCACGCCGTAAAGCACCCGGACGGAACGGTAAGGGACGGCAGCGCCTCGGGAGGGGCCTTTCCCCTGCTGGCCTCCGCCATACTGGAAGAGGGAGGCCTCGTCTTCGGCTCCCGCTATGACAATGCTCATGAGGCGGTTCACGACAGCGCCGCCACCCCGTCGGAAGCGGCGGCATTCATCGGTTCCAAATACCTGCAGAGCCGGATGGAGGACTGCTGTGGGAGGGTCAGGACGGCTCTGCGCGAGGGACACCCGGTGCTGTTCACCGGCACCCCCTGCCAGGTGGCGGGCCTCAACCATTTTCTTGCCTCCGGAGCAGGGAAAGTCCCGACAGACCGGCTGCTGACGGTGGATCTCATCTGCCACGGAGCGCCCTCGCCTGGGGTATGGAGGAGGTATCTCGCGGAGGAGCAGGCCGCCCTCGAGGCCCAGGGCTACCGTGATGTGAGCATAGAAGAGGTCCGCTTCCGCGACAAGGAGGAGGGCCGCGCCGGATGGAAAGGCTACAATTTCAAGATATTTTTCCGCGCCACCAACCCCTCGGGAGTCCCCTGCCGCCCCGTATTGAGCGAGCGCGGCAAGGCGGAGAACCTGTTCATCCGGGGATTCCTGGCCGACTTCTATTCCCGCCCGAGCTGCTACCGCTGCCCCGCCCGGGAGTTCCGCAGCGGCAGCGACCTGACCATCGGCGACTTCTGGGGCATCGGCGACCTCCGCCCCGACTTCGACGACGACCGCGGAGTCAGCGCCGTCCTGATCAATACCGAAAAGGGCCGCGAATTCTTCTCCCGCATCCATTGTACCCGCCTGAAAATGACCTACGAAGACGTCCTGCACCGCAACCGCTGCCTGGAAACCTCCGTCACGGAACCCGCCGCCCGCGCTGCGTTCTTCGCCTCCATGGACTCAGTCCATGATACTGTGCGCAGGCTGTTGCATTGACCCTGAACGGCCTGACCTACGGTTTTATCGAACCGGATTGTTATCTTTTCAGAATTATTCCCGACATTTGCGGTTCAATACTCCGAGAGTGTTGTCCGTATTTGAAAATATTTTCCTACCTTTGTCCGCGTTGAGAAGTCAACGGACATAATGAAAGTGTTTTCGCACTGTCCTTAACAGAAAATGTGGCAATTTTCCGACACGGGGACAACGGACAGCACTCTTTTTCTTGTTTAGGTATCACCATATCTATACGAGTGTGGAGTATTGGGTATCGTCTATCCGTGTCAGGTTCGCCACAACCTTCTGTTAGATAGACGAAATCGGCTCCACACTTTCTTTTACAATTTACCTTCCTGGAGCCGGGGAGGCGGATAAAATCTTAAATTTTTATGAAAAATTTTTCAATTGCCGCGGCATCAGCAGTCCTGTCTGTAATGGTCATGTCCTGCGGCGCTCCAACGCAGATGGCTACAGCCCCTGCTTCCAGCAACAGCCCTTTCGGTGAGACTTTCGAAGCTCCGTGCCAGGAGTATGACACGGAAGAGTATTTCACTGCTACCGGAATTGCGAGCGGTGCCCAGACCAGAATCGGAGCCGTGCATTCTCTGGCCCTCAACAATGCCCAGAATATCGTGCGCCAGAAGATGCAGCATGCCTACAAAGGGGCGATAGACGATTACAGCAATGCTATCGGAACCAATGCGGGGACTGATATTCAGGAAAAAATGGAGCGGGGCGGTACGCAGATAATAGACAGGATTATCAATGACACTAAGGAGAACTGCGTCAAGTACTCGGCTGTCGATGACAGAGGCAATGTGACCTGCTATGTCGGCATCAGAATTTCCAAGGAGGAGGTGGCCACTTCCATTGCGGACTTTGTGTCGGACGATGAAGAACTCAAGGTAAGGTTCAACGAGTTCGACTTCCGCAAGAGAATGGAGGAAAACTTTAAGAAATTCGAAGAGAACTGATGAAAAAGACATTTTTCCTGATACTGCTGCTGCTCCCTGCAGTTGCGGCATGGGGGCAGTATGTCCGCGGAGGAAACCGGCCGGCATGGACAGAAGGATTCTTCCAGGAAGAGCAGAACTCTTATATCGAGGTAGTTTCCGCTTTCGGATACGACGAGGAGTCTGCCCGCAATAAAGCTGCCGAGGTAGCAATCTCGCGGCGCAATCTGGCCACAGGTGCGGAAATGAAGGTCCGGGTAAGCGGAGGAAACATCACTGTTGACGGGGACGGAAGTCTGATAGTCAAATCGAGAATCGTAGACGAGTATATCGAGTATATGCCCGGTCAGGGCTACAGGGTTTACCTGCTGGTACAGACGGCGAAGAATCCCACATTGGATTTCGAGTCAGTCAATGTCACCGACAGATATCCCTTCTCCATGAGAGCCTTCGTTCCGGGAATGGCCCAGATACACAAGGGCAGTACCGGTAAGGGTATCGCATTTATCTCGGCGGAAGTCGTGATGATCGGAGGTGTTGTGGCGTTTGAGTGCATGAGGTCCTACTACGATGGAAAAGTCAGTACGACCCACAATTCCGATGCCGTCAAGGCTTACATCGACAATGCCCGCGTGATGTCCGGTCTGCGCAACGGATTTATCGCCGGAGCTGTGGCGGTATATGTGTGGAACGTCATCGACGGCATCGTCGCCAAGGGTGAGCGGCACATCATGGTCGGAGAGGCTTCCTGCCGGATATCCCCTTACGTCGTTCCGGATTCGGGAGGAATAATGCTTACTCTGAATTTCTAAAACTTTTAATTATTATACCTTTTGAAGAATGAAAAACTTACTCAAATACATCCTGATTTTTTCCGCAGCAGCGTTTCTCCTCTGGACCTGCAAAGAACCGGAGTACGATATATTCGGTGCTGTCTATGGCACTGTTACTGATGCCGGGACGAAAGAGCCCGTGTCAGGGGCTCAGGTAATACTCTCGCCAGGTAATCTGACGGCTGTAACCGGCAGCAGCGGAACTTACGAGTTCTTAGAACTGGAAGCCGGACAGTACAGACTGGCCGTATCGGCTCAGGACTACAATACGGACTCCCGCCAGGTGACCGTCGTCTCCGGTGAGAGGATTCTTTGCGACATGCAGCTCAGCCCGGTAAAACAGGAAGCGGGCATGGAACTTTCCAAGACCTCTCTGGACTTCGGCACTCAGTCCGACGAGCTTACTTTTGATATCAAGAATACCGGCAATGCCGGAGCTTTGGACTGGGCCATCACCAATCTCACCGCCGAGTGGCTTTCCGTCTCTCCTATGGAGGGCCGTGTGGATGTAGACAAATCCTCCAGTGTCAAGGTAACAATCGACCGCCGTCTGATAGACAAGGATGTCAGCACTACGTTCAATGTGGAGGCTGCCGGAGGTTCACAGGCCGTAAAAGTATCCGTCCGCTTCGATGACGGCAGCACCGGCAAAGCCAAAATGAGACTGTCCGCCACTCAGCTGGATTTCGGTACGGAGCACTCTGAAATGACTTTTGACGTCATCAATGACGGTATCTCAGAAGACTTGACATGGAACATTTCCGAAATTACTGCGGACTGGCTCTCCGTCACTCCCATGAACGGCACCACTGCCGCCGGCAAGTCCTCCAGCGTCAAGGTGATGGTCAACCGAAGTGCGATAACCGAGGAGGCAGTAAGTTCTGTAATCACCGTCAATGCAGAGGGCGCATCTGAGTCAGTGGAAGTAACAGTCAGACAGACTGAAGAAGAAAAGCCTCAGCTGGAGCTGTCCGTCACACAGCTGGATTTCGGTACAGACTACAGCGAGTTGTCCTTCGAAATCAGAAATACTGCGGAGACTGTCAGCATGGACTGGGAAATAACGGATGTAAGTGCCGGATGGCTCAGTTTCAGCCGGACAAGCGGAACTACAGACGCCGGTGCACAGACCAGCGTAATCGCACGGGTTGACAGGACTCTCATCACCTCCGATGCAAACACAGTATTTACAGTAGAGGCCGAAGGAGGTCAGTCCAAATCAGTCAATGTCTCCGTGAAATATGAAAACGGCAATGAAGACCCGGAAGAACCAGGAGGTGAGGGTACGGAAGATGTAACAGCCGGTCTTTACGTATACTACAAGTTTGAAGACGATTTCGACGATGCATCGGGGAATGATGTCCACGGATTCGGCAGCAACAGTCCTGAATTTACGGATGGTGTTCAGTCCGGTTCCAAGGCAGTGAGGTTCCAGCGTACCCAGAACAGCTGCATGACCGTGCCTTCACCGATCATAGATTCCAGGAACATGACGATTTCATTCTGGGCCAAAGACCTCGCGGATGGAAATATTTTCTATATGGTCTCCTCGTATGACAACGATCCGATGTTCTCCCTGAGCATGAGCGGCGGCTCCCTGAAATTTGTCGTAACCCGTTATGATGTATGGTATCAGTACGACAATATGAGGGCTTTCTCCCACGTAAACCTGAGTGACGGAAACTGGCACCACATCGTTCTGACTTCCGATTTCAACCAGACAACATACGCCAAGATTACCACAACGCTGTATGTTGACGGACAGAAAATGGATATAGTCACCGAAGACGCCAATCCCTTCAGCGAGGACGGCAACTCGTCCCAGTCCAGCTACGGTACCGGCACCAAATTCGTAATGGGCGGAGAAGTCAAGATATCCTCCAGCAAAACACTGAACGGTGCCAATATGGTCATCGACAACTTCCGTGTTTACGATACCCGGATACTGAGCGACGCAGAGATCAAGCAGATTTACGATTTTGAGCGCTGATTCCCGCGTTTATTTTGAGAACATACCTAATTCCCTCCCTCACCGGCAACATCGAGGAGTGGAAAGTGGCGTAAAAAGTAAGTATTTGTCCCTAGAAAAACAGTTCGGCCAGTTCATCTGCCGTAGCCGGTCCGAAATAGTCGGTCAGCGGCAGCGCGGACAGGGTGGTGAGTACGGCATCATGGGAGTGGGGCAGTCCGGTCAGGGCCTGCTCCACATCTTCTGTGGGGCGGGTGAAGAAGTAGTCGCCGCGGATGGAGCATGAACGGATGAGGCCGCCGGAGACGTCGAGGGAGACCTCGAGGAAGCCCCAGGGGAAGCGGCGGGTCTGGTTGAGACCGTAACGGGGGGAATTGCCGTAGTTCCACTGCCAGGTGGAGTATTTTTCCCTGCGCAGCCGGTTTATGGCCGCCATCTCCTGTGCGGTGTAGCCGCGGAGAGTGTCCGTACCGCCTGCTATGTGGTCCTGGAGATAAGTGATGAACTCCTCCACTGACATGGAGCGGTGCCGGGAGGGCAGATGCTCCGAGATGTTGGTGACACGCGAGCGGTTGGACTGCACGCTCTTGCCGATGAATTTCTCCGGGCGGGTGTTGAGAGCGCCCGAGAGGTCGGCCACGGAGGCGCAAAAGAGCAGGGTGCCGTGCTGCAGGACCCGGCCGCCGTGGACACAGACCGCATTGCCCGAGAACTTCCGGCCGCTGATGACTAGGTCGTTGCGCCCTTCGAGCGAGGCTTCCACCCCGAGTGAGCGCAGAGCCGAGATGACAGGAGCGGTGAAGCGCCTGAACATGGCCGCGGTGTCCTCCCCCTCCACCTTCCGGTCGATGAAGGTATAATTGACATTGCCCAGGTCGTGGAATACCGCGCCTCCGCCAGTGAGACGGCGGACTACAGGTATGCCGCGTGTCCGGACATATTCCGAGTTGATTTCGGCGGCGGCATTCTGGTAGCGGCCGACGATGACCGAAGGGGCATTTCTCCAGAGGCGGAATACCGGTTCGGAGAGAGCTGTCAGGAGGTATTCCTCGGCGGCGAGGTTCCAGTAGGGGTCTATGGTGGAGTCTACGATGCAGAGCATGTGGCGGTCGGGGCTATGAATATTTTCTGGAAATCAGGGACAATACCCATCGGTAGAGGCTGTAGACCGCAAAGGCGACCAACACTCCGGCGAGGGCGCCGCAGACTACGTCCGTAGTGAAATGCTTGGCTAAGTAGATGCGGCTGAAGCCTATCAGCGCGGCCCAGGTCAGGATGCCGGCTGAATACCACCCGCGTCTGAATATCAGGGCGGTGAGGGCTGCCATTCCGAAGGTGTTGGAGGCGTGGGCTGAGAAGAAGCCGTAGAGGCCGCCCCTGCCTTCCGGCAGATGGAGCAGGCTCTCTAACAGGGGGTCGTGGCTCGGGCGGGGACGGGCGACCCAGTCCTTTACCAGATTGGTTATCTGCTCGGTGAGACCGAAGCACAGCGCCACAGCCAGCACTCCGATGAGTCCTGTGAGCCAGAGCGGTATCCGGCTGCCGAGGCGGAATGCAGACGATTTCCGGCCGTACCATTTGGGGATGAACATCAGTGCGGCTATAAGCACGTACAGCGGAATCCACACCTTGCTCGACGATAGAAAGAGCATGATGCTGTCCAGGACCGGTGTGTGCAGGGCGTTGAGGTCCAGTGTGATGTCGTGGTCGAGCTGTATCAGCCAGTCTATCATATCGCGCTGCGGTTAAGGGTGTTCCAGAGCAGGTCCTTGAGCTGCGGTATGTTCTCTCCGCTCACCGATGAGAAAAATATGGCGGGGATGCCCTCGGGCAGTTCCTTCTGCAGTCCGGCGCGGAGCTCGTCGTCCAGAATGTCGGCCTTGGAGATGCCGAGGACGCGGTCCTTGTCCAGCAGTTCCGGGTTGAACTGTTCCAGCTCGCCCAGGAGGGTGCGGTATTCGGCCCTTATATCCTTGGTGTCGGCGGGTATGACGAAAAGCAGCATGGAATTACGCTCGATATGCTTGAGGAATCTGAGTCCCAAGCCCTTGCCCTCATGCGCTCCCTCGATGATGCCAGGGATGTCGGCCATCACGAAAGAATGGTCGTCGCGGCAGGAGACGATGCCCAGGTTGGGCTCGAGGGTGGTAAAGGGATAGTCGGCGATCTTGGGCTTGGCTGCGGATACGGCTGAGAGTAGGGTCGACTTGCCGGCATTGGGGAAGCCCACCAGACCTACATCGGCCAGCAGCTTGAGCTCGAGGATGAACCAGCCTTCGCGGCCAGGCTCTCCCTCCTGTGCGAAGCGGGGGGTCTGCATGGTGGCTGTCTTGAAGAAGTTGTTGCCCTTGCCTCCGCGGCCGCCGCGCACCAGGATTTCCTGCTGCCCCGGCTCGAGTATCTCGCAGAGCACCTCGCCCGTCTCGGCGTCCTTGGCGACAGTTCCGAGAGGGACTTCGAGGATGATGTCCTTGCCGTTGGCCCCGTGCCTGAGGCCTCCGCTGCCCGCTCCGCCGTGCTCGGCCTTGATGTGCTTTCGGTATTTGAGATGAATGAGGGTCCAGTACTGCGGGTCGCCCTTGAGGATGATATGACCTCCGCGGCCGCCGTCACCTCCGTCGGGCCCGCCCTTTGGGATGTACTTTTCGCGCCGCAGGTGGGTGGAGCCGTTGCCGCCGTTTCCCGAGGCGCAGAATATCTTTACGTAGTCTATAAAATTGCTGCCTGTCATAATTTTTTATCAATTAATACTATGAGTGGTTCTTTTGTGTTTTGGATGGGGTAAAAGCAACAAACTGGTAACAAAATTCCCGTGTGTTTTGGCTGAGAACCATATCCATTAATTTGTAAGTTAATAGTGCTTCTCCGCGGATTTGGGTCGTTTTATCCGGGCGAAAACCGCGTAACTTCAAAACAAACATCAAAGAACTTTCAGTTTAAATGTTCACTTTCCGCGGTAGAAAGTATCATAATATCTTGCAAAGATAGAGATTCTTTTGATGTGCCGTTATGGTATTAGAAAAATATAATGGCTATACGCAAAATTACCCCTAAATCGCATGGCGAATTCCGGCCAGAACAGGCGTTTTGCCGTCACTTAGCTGCAGTAC
>DHCMC07803__coassemble_661_pt1 | contig 39299 bp, 31 predicted proteins | sample DHCMC07803__metabat2_high_PE_031 | metagenome-assembled genome bin DHCMC07803 | reverse complement strand
TCTGCCCATGGTACACGTCTCCGACCACAGATGATGGCCGGCGGGAATAGGTATAGGGCCCACTATAACGGACGGTATCCCTCAATCCCTGTTCGGCTGCCGGTGATGTAAAAAGTATATCCACTTCTCCCGTCTCAGTAGACGAACCGTCTTCCTCCTGGGTAAAAGACACATCTCCGGACATACCGAAACTTAGCTCCAGAATCTCGTCTCTGGCCTCATTGGTCCCTATCCAGACTGTTCCTGCAACAGTACCGGGCGGGCCGTCGCCTCGCCATGCCTTATTACATGAGGCTGTGACTAACAGGAACAAGGCCGGGAGCAACAGAGTGACAACTCGTCTCACGGTCACCGGTATTACTTGGCAAACGCCACCGAACGGGTTTCGCGGATAACCGTTATCTTGACCTGACCGGGATATACCATCTCGTTCTGAATCTTCTTGGCTATCTCGTTGGAAAGCATCTCGGATTCGGCATCGGACACCTGGTCGGCTCCGACGATGACCCTCAGTTCACGTCCTGCCTGAATGGCATAGGTCTTGGTCACTCCGGGATAAGAGAGAGCGATGGCCTCCATATCCTTCAGTCTCTTGATATAGGATTCGATGACCTCACGGCGGGCACCGGGACGTGCACCTGAAATCGCGTCACCTACCAGAACGATGGGAGATATCAGCGAGAGCATCTCCACCTCTTCATGGTGAGCTCCGATAGCATTGCATACCTCAGGTTTCTCCTTATACTTCTCGGCGATTTTCATACCGAGAATGGCATGAGGCAGTTCGGAATCCTCTTCGGACACCTTACCGATATCGTGGAGCAGACCAGCCCTTTTCGCCAGCTTGGGATTCAGTCCCAGCTCAGCTGCCATAGTTGCGCATATATTGGCCACCTCACGGGAGTGCTGAAGCAGGTTCTGTCCGTATGACGAACGGTATTTCATCCTTCCGACCAGTTTTACCAGCTCGGCGTGCAGACCGTGAATGCCCAGGTCGATGCAGGTACGCTTACCTGTTTCCATAATCTCGTCATCGAGCTGCTTACGGACTTTTTCCACCACTTCTTCTATACGTGCCGGATGTATCCTTCCGTCAGTCACCAGCTGGTGCAGAGCCAGACGGGCCACCTCCCTGCGCACAGGATCGAAAGCAGAAAGCAGAATGGCTTCGGGAGTGTCGTCCACGACGATCTCTACTCCGGTGGCAGCCTCGAGCGCACGGATATTGCGGCCTTCGCGTCCGATAATACGGCCCTTCATCTCGTCGTTCTCGATGTTGAAAACTGTAACCGCATTCTCTATTGCGGTCTCAGGAGCTATGCGTTGAATAGTGTTGATAACTATCCGCTTGGCCTCCTTGCTGGCATTCATCCTGGCCTCGTCCATCACATCGTTGATGTATGACATGGCCTGCGTTTTGGCCTCCTCCTTCATCGTCTCCATCAGCATCTCCTTGGCCTCGGCTGCCGACATGCCGGCGATATTCTCGATTTTCTCGACCGCTTCCTTGTGGAGCCTGTCGTACTCCTCGGCCTTGCGGTTGAGCATATCGGTCTGGGCCTTGATATTTTCCCTGACAGCCTCGTTCTCAGCCTGCTTGCGCTGAAGGTCGGAGAACTGCTGCTTCATCTGCATCTCGCGCTGCTTGAGTTTGTTCTCAGTCTGCTGAATCTGCTGGTTCTTCTCATTGATGAAGCGCTCGTGCTCGCCCTTGAGCTGCAGGAACTTTTCCTTCGCCTGGAAGATTTTCTCCTTCTTGATATTCTCTCCTTCGAGCTCTGCTTCCTTTATGATCTTGTCCGCCTGCTTTCTGCGGGCTGCGTTAACGACCAGAACTGTCGCAACCACGGCCACTACGGCTACAGCGATCAATAAAATAACTACTAAGATAATGTTCATATTGTATCAGTTTATATGTTGAGTTTGTGATTCTAAAGAAAAAAGCCGTTAGAACACTGTTTATCAGAAAAACCTGAATAAGTAGGATTTGAGCTCCGATTGCGGACTCAGACTTCCAACGTCCGGTATGTACCGAATCCCCTTGCGGGTCACCCAGGCCTGTCTTCATCCATCGAGTTGGCTCAGGATTGTAAATAATGTTGATTTTCGCAAAGAGCGATCTAACGGCTAAAGCTTATATGGCATTTGATTCCAAATACTCGTCCAGCTGTCTGTCCAACGACTGAATTTCCTTGACCATCCTGCCGGCCGCATCCTCCGCGCGGGCCATCTCCAGCAGCACTGCGAACTGAATCAGCACTACCGTGAGAGCCTGCTGGTTGTCCACGAAACTATGTCTCTGCCTGAGTTCGGCGAGCTTGTCCGTGATATTCTTGACAGCACTGCGTATGATGCTCTCTTCCTCCGGCAGGACTCTGTAGGTGAACTTCCTGTCCAGTATAGTGAAATTGCACAAGAACTTTCCGTCTTCCATATCAGTCATTCAACAATGAAATACATTTGTCTATCTCCCGCACCAATCTGCCTATATTCTGCTTAGCTTCTTTAATATCTGTAGCAGACGCCTCAAAAGCGCCTGAAAGCTGTAATTTATCTATCTTCTGTTCTAATTCTTTAATTTTGTTATTACTGTTATCCAATTTGGCCCGGCAGTCCGTTATCTCAGCATCTTTCCTGCCCAGCACCTGTTCCAGCTCCCTGTTTCGGGCCATGAGGTTCTCATACCGGGAGATGAAAAGCTCCAGTTTCTTCTTGTGGGCGTCTAATGCTGTCTTATAACTTTCGTTCATAATAAAAACTTACGGGCGGCACAAAGTTACAAAAATTATTTTACAAAGCGCCATGTACCGGTCTTTTTCGCAGCCGCAATTTCCCTCGGGTTTATATCTCCCTGGTTCTCAATAAAATCGCGCAGCATCTCGCGTATCTCCGGATAGATTTCAACGATGCGGGAGTCCATCGTCTCACGGTCAAGGCCGGCCTCTGCCAGAAGGCCGCCCGCACCGCTGGCCCTGTAGGAGGTTATCGCCACCCGGTAGGTACGGGACATGTCGAAGGGAGTGCCGTCCCACATCGAGATGATTCTCACCCGGCTGCCTTTCCCGGCAGAAGGAGAGACTGTATAAATCAGCCCGCCGGCAGTATCGTAATTATAGAGGAAATCCGAACCGGTTATGCGCTTGTCATAGGCTCCCTCCAGGTAATCCTTTATCTCCCTGCCGGTCATCTCCACAACATACAGCAGGTTCTCGAAACGATAGAGGGTGAAAAGATCGTTGAACTTCAGTTCTCCGGCCGGCATCACGCCCTCGGATACCAGAGGAGCGGTGAAGGAGACCTCCACTCCGGGGCAGGAAAGCTGTACATAATGGATAAAAGCCAGGTAATCTGAGCGTCTATCCTGTCTATAGCTGAGGTCAAGAGGCGTGGTAAAACGGCCTATCGTCCTGTTGGAGAAATCGTAGACAGTCTGCCAGTCCTGCCCGAACTCCTCCATGTAGCGTCCGCAAGGGACCAGATGCGACACTTCCGCCACCGCAGGCTCCACGCTAAGGGACACCAGACGTTTTCCTTTCTTGACAGCGGAGATGCTTAGCCGTGACACGGCTTGAGCCTTGGAGCCGGATTCTACGACGCAGACACTGTCTCCGTCCGCTCCCATAACCTTTGCCGCCAGACGCCTGTGGTCATGAGAGGCGATTACGGCATCGATACCCGGCACATGGGCGGCCAGATAAAGCGCATTGTTCTCTATACTGGGGACATCCTCCTTTCCCAGACCGCAGTGCACTGCCAGAATCACCACGTCCGGTCTCTCCCGGCGCCGTACCTCCGCTACCAGGGAAGCTGCGATGGAGTCCACTGGAACGAAATCCAGTCCCTCGTACTTATCTTTGGATATCCAAGACTTCACATTGGGATTGGTAAATCCTATGACAACAGTCCGAAGTCCGTCCCTGTCAATGACAGCATATCTGTCGAACCAGGCCTTCCCGTCTTCCACGGACACCGCGTTGGAGGCAAGGTAAGGACAGTCCAGTTCCCGGGCCATGCGGTCGTAGACAGGATGACCCGCCTCCAGGTCATGATTGCCCACCACCACGGCATCGTACTTCATATAATTGAATATCCGGCTCAGAAGATGCTCTCCGTCTGCTGTATCCACATAATTGAAATAGTAAGTGGCGTTGTCACCCTGAAGATGATCCCCGCAGTCCAGCAGTATCACATGGTCATCGCCGTCGGCGGACCTGAGGCTGTCCACATAGGCACACACCGAAGCCAATGAAGAATGTTCTTGAGCTTCAGGGGTGTATCCTTTGGGAAACACTGCACCGTGCGTATCGTTCGTTGCGACCAGTTCCACCTTGACCGTCCTTTCAGCGCATGAGCAGCTCAGCAGGACGGAAAATACCGATAAAACAATAATTCTTATTTTCATGTCTCTATCTATTTATTTCAAATTAAATCCGTCAGCATCCATCCACGCCGGAAATTTCTCCCTGAAGCGCCTCAGTCCGCCCAAGTCCAGTGAAGCATGCAGAAAGCCTCCGTCCGGCCCGGTAGAATCGTCAAAGCTCAGTTCTCCTACCGCACGTCCTTTGTAGTCGACTATCAGCGAACCTCCGGAGTAGGTGTTCTCCGGACTGTCCCCCACCCTGTTGCAGAAAACGAACCAGCATTGATTCTCCACAGCCCTGGCATGTGCCAGAATTGATGCGGCAGCCATACGGGAGGAGGGCCATGAAGCCACATTCAGCAGCAGGTCGTAGTCGTTCGAGGGGGTCCGGCGGCTCCATACCGGAAAGCGGAGGTCATAGCACACATTCAGGCCTATCCTCCAGCCCAGATACTCCACCGTCTTCCGGGTGCTCCCGGGGGCAAACACCTCATTTTCCCCGCTCATCCGGAAAAGATGCCGCTTGTCGTAATGCTCCGCCTCGCCGGAAGGACGGACGAAATACATCCGGTTGACAACAGCTCCTCCAGCCGAAGTAGGAACAGAGCCTGTGACTGCTGCCCCGGAGGATGCCGCCAGGGTCTGCATCCATCTGAGGGTAGGACCGTCCTCTGCCTCGGCGAGCAGCACATTGGAAGTGAAGCCGGTGGCAAAGAACTCCGGCAGGACGATCAGGTCCGGGCGGTCATTGTCCCCGCATTGTTCCAGATAGCCTCCTATGAATGACTGCAGCCGGGGAAGATTCTCCTGAGGAGCCTCCCATACCACCCCGCACTGGCACACCGCTATATTGAGGACCTCCTTCATCGGACTGCCTGCTTCTTGAAGATGCGGTCGACTATCAGGGCGATGGCGCCGTCACCTGTGACATTGCAGGCCGTTCCGAAGCTGTCCATCGCGATATACAGGGCTATCATCAGTCCCTGCATGTCCTCGTCGAATCCCAGGATAGAGCCGATAATGCCGATCGAGGCCATGATGGCTCCGCCCGGCACTCCGGGTGCTGCGACCATGGCTATGCCCAGCATGAAGATGAACTCGGTATAGAGTCCCAGATCAGTAGGCATGCCGGTCATGAACGATATCGCGAAGGCGCAGGCCACTATCTTCAAAGTGCTGCCTGACAGATGAATCGTACCGCACAGGGGTATCACGAAATCCGCCACCTCAGCCCTCACACCGTTCTTCTTGGCCTGCGCCAGGGTAACCGGTATGGTGGCCGCCGAGGACTGGGTGCCCAGGGCCGTCATATAGGCCGGGAGCATGTTCTTCAGACATCTGAGCGGATTCTTGCCGGCCACGGCGCCCGCGATGCAGAACTGGATCAGCAGGAGCGCCACATGCAGTATGAAGATGACTATGATAACCTTGAGGAACAGCCCGATAATCATCATCACCGTACCCTCTACGCCCATCTTGAGGAAGATACCGAAGATGTACAGGGGCAGCAGCGGGATGATGACCTTCCGGATAACGAGCATTATCACCTCCCGGAACTCATTGAGGACAGTACGGAAGGCATTGCCCTTGACCGAAGCCAGAGCGAGACCCAGTACGAAGGAGAGTATCAGGGCCGACATCACGCCGAAGAGAGGCGGCATGTCGATGACGAAATACGGTTCAAGCCCTTCGGCTGCCGCAAGCGCCTCGCTCGAGGAGAATGAGCCCTGCTCCAGGATATGCGGATAGGTCAGGCCGCAGACACCGTAGGAGAAATAGCCGGACAGTACCGTCGAGCCGTAAGCCAGAAGAGTGGTGACTCCCAGCATCTTCCCGGCTCCGCGTCCAAGTTCCGCTATACCGGGGGCCACGAGACCTAGAATCAGCAGAGGAATTATGAAATTCAGGAAATTACCGAAAAGTGAATTGAATGTCACGAATATACGCGCCAGCGCCTCGGGGAAGAAATACGAACAGCCGATACCCAGAAGAATGGCTATCACAATCTTCAGCAGAAGCGACATCTTGATACGTTTCATATAATCTTTAGGGTGTATTAGGAATTTTGGCCGAAGATAGCAATATTTTTCTACCTTTGTATGAGTGTAATCAAATTGTCTCATGGAACACCGAAAGATAGTAATCATACCCACTTACAACGAAAAAGAGAATATAGAGAAGATGATCCGGAAGGTCCGCTCCCTGGACGGGGATTTTCACATCCTGGTAGTCGACGACGGGTCCCCCGACGGTACGGGCGCCATAGTCAAGGGTCTGCAGACAGAGTTCCAGGAGTCGCTCTTCCTTCTGGAGCGCTCGGGCAAGCTGGGACTGGGCACAGCCTACATCGCCGGCTTCAGATGGTGCCTGGAGCATGGCTACGACTACATCTTCGAGATGGACGCCGACTTCTCGCACAACCCGGACGACCTCATCCGCCTCTACCGGGCCTGCACCGAGGGCGGTGCCGACATGTCCATAGGCTCCCGCTACGTCAAGGGCATCGCAGTCCGGGACTGGCCGCTGAGCCGCATCCTGATATCATACGGGGCATCCTACTACGTCCGCACAGTCCTGGGCATGAAGATCTACGACTCCACCGCAGGCTTTGTCTGCTACAGCAGCAAGGTCCTCAGGACCATCGACCTGGACAAGGTGAGAATGAAGGGCTACGGCTTCCAGATAGAGATGAAGTACAATGCCTGGAAACTCGGATTCCAGATCATCGAGGTCCCCATCATCTTCACCGACCGCAAGGAGGGCAAGTCCAAGATGAGCAGTTCCATCTTCGGAGAGGCATTCCGCGGAGTCATCGCCCTCCGGTTCAGGAAGATTACCCCCAATCCCGAAACAAAATAAACGGCAATGGCAGGCAGCACTCTCATCCGGGACATCCGGATAGTCAACGAAGGCAGCATCCGCGAGGGCAGCGTCCTGATAAAGAACGGAATCATCTCCAAGGTGATGCTTCGGTCCGACCCGGGATATGAGGCGGCGGTACGGCAGGCCGGAACCTCCGCAGAGGAGATCCTGGGAAACAATGCCGATGCCCTCCTCCTCCCCGGCGTCATCGACGACCAGGTGCATTTCCGCGAGCCGGGAGCCACCGCCAAGGGCTGCATCGCCTCCGAAAGCGCCGCGGCCGTCCTCGGAGGCACCACCTCCTTCATGGACATGCCCAACAACAACCCTCCGGCCACCACCCTCTCCTCCCTAGAGGAGAAATACTCCACCGCCGCCCGGGACTCTTACGCCAACTACTCCTTTTATATTGGAGCCACCAATGACAACATCGAGGAGCTGCGCAGCGCCGACCCCCACCGCATCTGCGGCATCAAGGTCTTCATGGGCTCCTCCACCGGCAACATGCTTGTGGACTCGCAGCAGGCCCTTGAGGCCATATTCTCCCTCCCCGGCCGGCTGATAGCCACCCACTGCGAGGACGAGGCCACGATACGCCGCAACCTGGCCGCTGCCCGCACCCGCTACGGCGACGACTCCATTCCCTTCAGCGCCCATCCCCTGATCCGCAGCCGCGAGGCCTGCATCCTGTCCTCCTCCAAGGCAGTGGAAATGGCTAAGAAACACGGCACCCACCTGCACGTGCTCCACGTCAGCACCGCCGACGAGATAGAAATGATTTCTGAGGCCAGGAAGAGCTGCCCCGGCATCAGCGCCGAAGTCTGCGTACACTATATGTGGTTCGACGACAGGGATTATGACAGATACGGATCAATGATGAAGTGCAACCCGGCCGTCAAGACACCTGCCGACCGCGAGGCCATCACCGCCGCCGTCCGCGAGAGCCGTGTCCAGGCCGTGGCCACCGACCATGCCCCCCACCTCTATGCCGAGAAGATGCAGGACTACCTGCACGCCCCCTCCGGCCTGCCCACAGTCCAGCATTCCCTCGTGATGATGCTCCAGCTCGCCGAACGCGGCTGTTTCCCCATAGAGCAGGTGGTCCGGATGATGTCCCACTCCCCCGCCGACCTCTTCCGCATCGACCGCCGCGGCTATATCCGCGAAGGCTGGTGGGCCGACCTGGTCATTGTCCGCCGCCGCCCCTGGACCGTCTCCAAGGCCAACATCGCCTACCGCTGCGGCTGGTCCCCCCTCGAAGGACAGACCTTCGACTGGGCCGTCACCGACACCTTCACCAGCGGCACTCCCGTCGTCCGCGACGGCCGCCTCACCGGGCTGCGCTCTCCCGCCCGGCTGGAATTCACGACACACATCTAAGGCTGGTCAGCCGATGAGCTCGAGGGCGATGCGGCCGCGCTTGAGGTCGACTTCGATGACCCGGACGCGGACGTGCTGGTGGACCTTGAGGACATCGGAGGGACGGGCGACCCTGCGGCGGCGGCCGTCGGGGCCGGCGGCACCCATGCGGGAGACGTGGATCAGGCCATTCTGCTTGATACCGAAATCCACGAAGGCTCCGAAGTCGGTCACGTTGGTCACTATGCCGGGCAGTTCCATGCCGGCCTGCAGGTCCTCGATCGTGTGGATATCCTCCGCGAACTCCAGCACCTTGTAGGAGGCACGCGGGTCGCGTCTGGGCTTGTCCAGTTCCTGCATGATGTCGGTCAGGGTAGGCATGCCCACCTCGTCGGACACGTATGCCTTGAGGTCTACGGAATCGCGCAGGTCCTTGCGGGCGATGAGTTCGGCCACACTTACTCCGGCATCGGCCGCCATCTTCTTGACCAGCGGATATCGCTCAGGGTGCACGGCGGTATTGTCCAGCGGATCGGCGGCACCTGGTATGCGCAGGAAGCCGGCGCACTGTTCGAAAGCCTTCTCTCCTAACCTCTTCACGTGAAGCAGGTCCCAGCGCGAGGCAAAGGCTCCGTGCTCGTCCCGGTACTCCACTATGTTGCGGGCCATGGCCGGGCCGACACCGGAGACGTATGAGAGAAGGTGCCGTGAAGCCGTATTGAGGTTGACTCCCACACTGTTCACGCAGTTCTCCACCACCTCGTCCAGACGCTCCTTCAGCAGCCCCTGGTCCACATCGTGCTGATACTGGCCCACACCTATCGACTTGGGGTCTATCTTCACCAGCTCGGCCAGCGGGTCCATGATGCGCCGCCCGATAGACACGGCTCCGCGCACAGTCACATCGTACTCCGGGAACTCCTCCCGGCCGACCGGCGAAGCCGAATAGACCGATGCCCCGTCCTCGCTCACTGAGTAGACACGGACATCCTCGGGCAAGGCTATCTTCTTGATGAACGCCTCGGTCTCGCGGCCTGCCGTGCCGTTACCGATGGCTATCACCTCTATCCTGTAGGTCTCCACCATATTGGAGATCTTCTTCATCGCCATGGTGCGCTCATTGCGCGGCGGATGAGGGAATATCGTATCGTTGTGCAGCAGGGCGCCCTGGGCATCCAGGCAGACCACCTTGCAGCCGGTGCGGAAACCGGGGTCGATGGCCAGCACCCGTTTCTGCCCGAGAGGCGGAGCCATCAGAAGCTGCCGCAGATTGTCTCCGAACACGCGGATGGACTCGATGTCGGCCCTCTCCTTGGCAGAGCGCAGCGTCTCGTTCTCTATCGACGGATGCAGCAGCCGCTTGAAGGAATCCTCCACGGCATAGTCTATCTCCAGCGCAGCCGCCTCCGAAGGCGAGGGCTTGCCGCGCAGCACCGACGAATATATCCGGTCTAAGGTCCGGTCCTTGTCCACGTCCACCTTGACGCTCAGCACCCCTTCCCGGGCCCCGCGCAGCACAGCCAGCACCCGGTGCGAGGGAGCCCGCGAGATGTCCTCCGAGAATTTGAAATAGTTCCGGTACTTCGATGCCTCCTCGCTCTCCTCGTCCACTCCGGAAGCCACATGAGCCGTCAGCCGGCCGTACTTCGAGTACGAGCGCCGCATCATCTCTCTGACCGGCACCGACTCGGATATCCATTCGGCCATGATGTCCCTGGCTCCGGACAGCGCAGCCTCCGCATCGGGAACCTGCTCCGAGACATACGAAACGGCTTCCTTCTCCGGATTCCTGGATTTGCAGGAAAATATCGCCTCTGCCAGAGGCTCCAGCCCCTTCTCCTTGGCCACCGACGCCCGCGTACGGCGCTTGGGACGGTAAGGCAGGTACAGGTCCTCCAGCACCACCGGGTCCAGGCACTCCCGGATCTGCTTCTCCAGTTCCGGAGTCAGCTTCTCCTGCGAGGCAATGCTTTCCAGCACCGACTCCTTGCGCTTGGCCAGTTCCTCGAACTTCTCATTATAATGCTTGATCTCCGCCACCTGGGCCTCGTCCAGCCCTCCGGTGCGCTCCTTGCGGTAACGCGAGATGAAGGGCACGGTCGCCCCCTCCGCTATCAGTTCGATACAGTGCTCCACCCTCCAGGGCGCCACGGACATAAGTTCCGCAATATGATTCACATACAAACTTTCCATACAGTTGAATTTTAATCGCAGGAGACGTCCTGCAGACGCTTACGATAGGACGAGAAAATCTTGGACTTGGAGACATACCCGACATACCGCCCGTCCTCATCCACCACCGGCAGATTCCAGGCCCCTGTCTTGTCGAACTTGTCCATCACACTGTCCATCCTGTCGGTGGAGAGAACTGTAGCGGGAGCATTCTTCATCAGGGTGTATAGCTTGGTCGTCTCGTATTTGTCCTTATCAAACATAATCTTGCGGATATCGTCCAGACCGATGTATCCGCGGTATATCCCCTCGTCATCCAGTACCGGATAGAGGTTGCGGGTCGAGCGGGCCACCGCCTTGACCAGGTCCCCTAGCGTGTCATCCAGCCTGACCGAGGTAAAATCGGTCTCCACGAGATCGGAGGTCTGCAGGAGGGTCAGCACGGCCCGGTCGCTGTTATGGGTAATCAGGTCTCCGCTCTTGGCCAGTCGCTTGGAATATATCGAGAACGGCTCGAAAGCCCTCATGGTGGCAAAGGAAATGGTCGAGACCACGATGAGCGGCAGCAGCAGTGCATAGCCCCCGGTAATCTCAGCTATGAGGAAGATGGCCGTCATCGGAGCCTGCATCACTCCGGCCATGAGTCCGGCCATGCCGACAAGGGCGAAATTGGCTTCGGGCACGGCGTGGAAGCCCATGAGGTTGATGGTCCGCGCCAGTATGAATCCGGCGATACCGCCCACGATAAGGGTCGGTCCGAAGGTTCCTCCGACACCTCCGCCGGCATTGGTGAAGGACATGGCGAAGACCTTGAAGACCAGTACCAGCGCGAAATACACCGGTATCACCCACTTGTGCTCGAATATCCCGGAGAACAGGGAGTTCTCGAGAATCGTATCAGGATTGCCCTGCAGCATGTGTCCCAGGGACGAGTAGCCCTCCCCGAACAGAGGCGGGAAGATGAATATCAGCAGACCCAGCATCCCGGCGCAGAAAGCCCAGCGCTTGAAGGGATTGGAAATCTTCTTGATGCGGTCCTCCAGTGACAGGGTCGTCCTCAGAAAATACAGGGAGACCAGACCGCAGAACACTCCGAGCAGGAGATAATAAGGCAGATTGCCCATTGCGAAGGGGTCCACCGTACTGGTGAACGGCACCTCGCGGCCCAGGAACAGATACGAGACCGTAGTAGCCGTCACCGAGGAGAGCAGCAGCGGCAGGATGGAGGACATGGAGATGTTGAACAGCAGTATCTCCAGGCAGAACAGGATACCGGCCATCGGAGCCTTGAAGATACCGGCCACGGCCCCGGCAGCACCGCAGCACAGGAGGATGGTCATGTTCCTGTAAGACAGCCCCAGGGAACGGGCCACATTGGAGCCTATCGCCGCGCCGGTGTACACGATGGGCGCCTCCGCTCCGACCGAGCCTCCGAAACCGATGGTCACGGAACTCGAGAGCATGGAAGTCCACATGTTGTGGCGCTTTATTCGGGAATTGTTGCGTGAGATGGCGAACAGAACCTTCGTCACCCCGTGTCCGATATCGTCCCGGACCACATAACGCACGAAAAGCAGGGAAAGAAGCATACCCACGCCGGGGTACAGAAGCAGGAGGAAGTTGTTCCAGGAGACATCGAACCATCCCGTAAGCAACTTCCCTATAAGTTCGATAAGCGTCTTAAGCACTACGGCGGCCGCCCCGCTGCCCAGTCCCACCACCACCGCGAGGATCATCATGACCCTCTGCTCCGGCTGGTGCTTAAGCCATATCAGCGGCCTAATCTTCCATCTGGTCATCCTCGCCCCCCTGAATCTCATCTCCATTATCGGGGAACACCTCGCCGTCTATCTCGGCTGAATCATCAACTCCGTCGTCGAAGAGATCTTCCTCCGCCTTCTTATAGTCATCTATGTCCACGTCTATCTTCACCAGGTACACTGCGTCGGGTATATCCACCTCCACGGCGTAGAAGCATGATCCGTCGGGCTTGTCCACCTTGAAGAGGTCTCCCATGTAGTCCGCGTAGCCTCTCGGATATTTCTCCTTGAAAGCAGCCTGGAGCTCGGGAGACATGTTGTCATAACTGATAACTGCCCTCTTCTTGGGACGGGCCGAAGATGATTTCACTTTCTGTTCCATATCTATTTTTTCTCTTTTCAAAAACGGCTGCAATTATAGTGTATTTTTTCTAAAAAAAAGAGATTTTTGGATTTTCTTTCCCTGGATGCTCCTCTCGACGAAAACCGGCCGCCGGGACAAGTCCTTTCCTGTATAGAACATCACCGAGGAGGCGGTCATGGGCGTAGGGGTGAAATCCTGCACCTGTTCCAGCTGTATACCCCTGAGTTCTTTATTCTTAGCCAGAGCCTTCATGTCCTGTAGGGTGCATCCGGGATGCGAGGATATGAAATAAGGTACTATCCGGTAGGGCAGCCGCTCCCCGGCCGCAATCCTCGAGAACTCCCGCCTCAGCACGGAGAAAAGGGCGAACGGCGGCTTGGACATCAGCCTCAGCACATGGTCCTCCGTATGTTCAGGGGCCACCTTGAACCACCCGGAGGTGTGGTTGGTCACCACCTCCCTCAGGTATTTCTCCGAATACTCGTCGAGGAAGCCGTCCTTGTCCAGGAATAGGTCGTAGCGTATGCCGCTGCCTATAAATGCCTTCCTCACCCCCGGAACGGCCGTAATCCGGCTGTAAAGTTCCAGCAGCGCCCTGTGCGAATGTTCCATGTTCGGGCAGCGCGAGGGAAATAGGCACGAAGGCCGGCTGCAGCGGGCACAGCGCGAGGCGTCCCTTCCGCGGAGACCGTACATATTAGCGGTGGGCGCCCCCACATCGGAGATTATTCCCTTAAAATGCGGCATGGCTGTCAGACGCTCCACCTCCCGGACGATGGACTCAGGACTGCGACTGCGGATAAATTTCCCCTGATGGGCGGCAATGGTGCAGAAGGAGCAGCCTCCGAAGCATCCGCGGTGAATCGTCAGGGAGTTCTTGATCATCTCCCAGGCCGGAATGTCCTTCCCCCGGTAGCGGGGATGCGGCTGCTTGGTGAAGGGCAGGGCGTAATACGAATCAAGTTCTTCCGTCGTTTCCGGGGGAAATGGCGGATTGACCTGCACATATCCTCCCGGATAGGGTTCAATGAAGGTGGCGGCATGCAGGCGGTTGGCCTCCCGCTCCTCCACATTGAAATCCTCGATAAATGCGTCCTTGTAGCGGCATACCCGCTCATAGCCGTGCAGCAGGAGCGTCCCCTCCCCGGCCCGGGGACATGGTCCCTCAGCGAAAAATGCGGTCTGCGGGATGTCTCTCAGGTCCTCCCCGGCGGCAATGGCCCGGGCGGCGGCCACCACCGGCCTCTCCCCCATCCCGTAAATCAGCAGGTCTGCCCCGCTGTCCACCAGTACCGAGGGGAAAAGACGGTCAGCCCAGTAATCATAATGTGTCAGGCGGCGCAGGGAGGCCTCGATGCCTCCGATGACCACGGGCACATCGGGATACAGACGCTTCAATATCCGCGTATATACGGTCACTGCATAATCCGGTCTGTGTCCGGCCTGGCCTCCGGGAGTGTAGGCATCATTGCTGCGGAGACGCTTGGCGGCAGTGTAATGGTTGACCATGGAATCCATGGCCCCGGAGTTGACCCCGAAGAACAGGCGCGGGACCCCTAATTTCCGGAAGTCCCGCAGGTCGTCCTGCCAGTTGGGCTGGGGCACTACGGCCACTCTCCAGCCTTCCCGCTGCAGGACGCGGGCTATCATCGCCGTCCCCGACGAAGGGTGGTCGATGAAGGCGTCGCCTGAAAAAAGTATGATGTCGATGTAGTCCCACCCGAGTCTCTCCACCTCCTTGACAGAGGTGGGAAACATATAGGCGGACTGTGTCTGCTCCGTCATGGCCTACATCCTCTCGGGCAGACGGATTCCGAGGATATCCATGGCCTTGACCAGCACGGACGCGATGGTGCCTATCAGCATAAGTCTGGTATCGCGCAAAGCGGCATCCTCTTCCTTGAGAATCGATACGTCGTGATAGTACTGGTTGAATTCCTTGGCCAGGTCGTAGGCGTAGTTGGCGATGAGGGCCGGGGACAGGGCGGCTCCCGCCTCAGCCACCTTCTGGGGATATTGGTTGAGCAGCTTGATGATGCTGATCTCCTTGTCGTTGAAGGCAGCGTTCTCAGCCAGCGCCGGGGTATATCCGGCCTCTGCGGCCTTGCGCAGGATGGAACGGATACGGGCGTGGGTGTACTGGATGAAGGGGCCGGTGTTGCCGTTGAAGTCTATGGACTCCTTCGGGTCGAAGAGCATGGTCTTCTTGGGGTCCACCTTGATGATGAAGTACTTCAGGGCGCCGAGGCTGAGTGTGCGGAAGAGCTCTTCCTGCTCCTCCCCGCTCATATCGGCCAGCTTGCCGAGCTCCAGCGAAGTCTCCCTGGCGGTGTTGTACATCTTCTCCAGCAGATCGTCGGCATCGACTACCGTACCCTCGCGGGACTTCATCTTGCCCTCAGGCAGCTCCACCATACCGTAGGAGAGGTGGTAGATGCTGTCGGCCCAGGCGAAGCCCAGTTTCTTGAGTATGAGCTTGAGCACCTGGAAGTGGTAGTTCTGCTCGTTGCCCACCACGTAGACGTGCTCGTCCAGACTGTATTCGGTAAATCTCTCGACGGCAGTGCCCAGGTCCTGGGTGATGTACACCGAGGTGCCGTCCTTTCTCAGGAGCAGCTTGCGGTCCAGCCCGTCGGCGGTCAGGTCGCACCACACGGAGCCGTCCTCCATCCGCTCGAAGACGCCCTTGCGCAGTCCCTCCTCCACCAGCGACTTGCCGTGCAGGTAGGTCTGGGACTCGTAGTAAATCCGGTCGAAGCCCACTCCGAGAGCCGCGTAGGTCTCGTCGAAGCCGGCATAGACCCAGGAGTTCATCATCTTCCAGAGTTCCACTGTCTCAGGGTCGCCCTGCTCCCATTTCACGAGCATCTGACGGGCCTCCTGCAGGATGGGAGCCTTTTCCTCAGCCTCCTCCTTGCTCATGCCCTGAGCCTCGAGCTGTGCCACCTCGGCCTTGTAGAGGTCGTTGAACTTCACGTAGAAGTCTCCTACCAGATGGTCGCCCTTCTTGCCGGAGGACTCCGGAGTCACGCCGTTGCCGGCTTTCTTCCATGCGACCATGGACTTGCAGATGTGGATACCGCGGTCATTGACGATATTGGTCTTGATGACCTTGTGACCGTTCTCCTCCAGCAGCCTGGATACGGACCAGCCCAGCAGGATGTTGCGGATGTGACCCAGGTGCAGGGGTTTGTTGGTGTTGGGAGAGGAGTACTCGACCATCACGGTCTTTCCGGTGGAGGGCAGATGTCCGAAGCTGCCGTCAGCGGCGATGGAGCCGTAGACCTCCTTCCAGAAGGAGGGTGCGAACTTGATATTGAGGAAACCCTTCACCACATTGAAGTTCTCTATCTCGGGTGTATTGGCCTTCAGCCACTCCCCTATCTCCTGGCCCGTGGCCTCGGGAGACTTGCGGGATGTCCTGAGCAGGGGGAAGGTGACGAGGGTCGCATCGCCCTCGAACTCTTTTCTGGTCGCCTGGACCTGTATGGGCAAATTAACGCCAGAAGCCCCGTAAAGGGCTTCCAGCGCATATTTTACCTTGTCTTGAATAAACTGTTCCTGATTCATATAAGGTTTGAGTGTAGATACTATTTGAGGCCTCTGTTGGCGAGGAGGGGATCGATGCCGGGCTCCTTGCCGCGGAAGTTGACGTAGAGGGTCATGGCGTCGTCCTCACCGCCGCGCTCGAGGACTTCCTCGCGGAACTTGCGGGCCACCTCCTGGTTGAAGATGTCACCGGTCTCCTTGAATGCCTCGTAGGCGTCAGCGTCCAGAACCTCTGCCCAGATGTAGCTGTAGTAGCCTACTGTATATCCGCCGCCGAACACGTGGGTGAAGTAGGTCGAGCGGTAGCGGGGAGGAATCTGGGAGAGCAGACCGCGGTCACCGAGAACTTTAGCCTCGAACTTGTTGACATCCAGGTCGGCGGGAATCTCATCCATGATGAAGTAGTCCATATCGAGCAGGGAGGCTGCCAGATACTCGGTAGTGGCGAAGCCCTGGCCGTACTTGCCTGACTTGTCGAGCTTGTCCACCAGTTCCTGAGGGATGACCTCACCGGTCTCGTAGTGCTTTGCATATACTTTCAGCACCTCGGGCTCGAATGCCCAGTGCTCGTTGATCTGCGAGGGCAGCTCCACGAAGTCGCGGGTCATGGAGGCATTGCCCTGATATCTCACATCCTGGAGCAGGGACTGCAGGGCATGTCCGAACTCGTGGAAGTATGTCTCTGTCTCGTCGGGAGTCAGGAGGGCAGGAGCGTCACCGGTTCCGCGGGTGAAGTTACCGCAGATGGTCACGATGGGGATAACCCTCTCGCCGTCCTTGTAGTACTGCTCGCGGTAGCCGCCGCACCATGCGCCGCCTCTCTTGAAGCCGGGACGTGCGAACATATCCATGAAGATGATGCCGAGGGTGGAGCCGTCAGCGTCCTTGCACTCGAAGGCCAGTGCCTCGGGATGGGGCACGGGTACATTGTGGAGCTGGGTGAAGGTAATGCCGTACAGACGGTTGGCTACGTAGAAGATACCTTCGCGCACATTGTCAAACTGAAAGTAAGGCTTCAACTCGTCCTCGGAGAGGTTGAACTTCTCGGCCTTGGCCTTCTCGAAGTAGTATCTCCAGTCGGCGGCTGTCAGTTCACCGTTGACTCCCTGGGCCTTGGCGATGGGATACATGTCGGCAAGCTCACGCCTGGCGGACTTGAGAGCGGGCTTCCAGAGCTGGTCGAGGAGGTTGTATACGGCCTCGGGGGTCTTGGCCATGCGGTCCTCGAGAACGAACTCGGCATAGTTGTCATAGCCCATGATCTTGGCCTTCTGGTTATAGAGGTTCACCATCTCCACGATGATGGCCTTGTTGTCATTGGCGTCATCGTTGTTGCCGCGGTTCAGATAACCGTTGAGCAGCTTGGTGCGGAGCTCGCGGTTGTCGTCGAACTGGAGGAAGGGCATTACGCTGGCGTTGTCCAGACCGAACACCCACATACCGCCCATGCCTTTCTCCTCAGCACGCTGGGCAGCAGCGTCGATGGCTGCCTGGGGCAGTCCGGCGAGGTCGGCCTCGTCATCCACCACGAGGGTGAAGGCAGCTGTCTCCTTCAGCACGTTCTGCTCGAACTTGAGCTGCAGCTCGGAGATGCGGGAGTTGATCTTCTTGAGCTCTTCCTTCTTGTCTGCGGGAAGAGTGGCTCCGGCCCTCTCATATCCTTTGTATGTCTCGGTGAGAAGTCTCATCTGGTCGGGCTCGAGATTGAGGTTCTCGCGGTTGTCATAGACGGCCTTGACCCTCTCGTAGAGTTTCTCGTTGAGGGAAATCTCGTTGAAGTGGGCGCTTACCACGGGAGCCAGTTCAGTCTCGATGGCCATCAGCTCGGGGGTGGAGTTGATGGATGTCTCGCTGCCGAAGACGGAGTATACACGGCTGAAAAGACCGCCGGCGTTGTCCAGGGCTACGATGGTATTCTCGAAATCGGGAGCTGCGGGATTGTTGACGATAGCGTCTATCTCCTTGTTGTGCTCCTCGATGGCTGCCAGAACGGCAGGCTTGTAATCATCTATCTGCACTTCTTCGAAAGGAGGGATGCCGAAGGGGGCATCCCACTCCTCGAGAAGAGGATTTTTCCGATTGTCACATGATGTCATCATAAGTGCAAGTGTCAGGATTGCTGTGGAAAATAAAATTTTTTTCATATAAGGTTGGATTATAAGGTTGTCTGTCTTTGTCTATCCGAGGTAACTCTTCAGGAGCTTGCTGCGGTTGCTGTGCCTGAGACGGCGTATGGCCTTCTCCTTTATCTGGCGGACCCTCTCGCGGGTGAGGCCGAACTTCTCGCCTATCTCCTCGAGGGTCATTTCCTGGGTACCGATACCGAAGAAGTCCTTGACGATATCCCTCTCCCTCTCTGTGAGGGTGGACAGGGCGCGCTCGATTTCCTTGTTCAGGGACTCGTTTACCAGACCGCGGTCGGCGTTGGGCGAGTCATTGTTGACCAGCACGTCCAGCAGGCTGTTGTCCTCTCCGTCCACGAAAGGAGCGTCTACGGAAACGTGACGGCCGGATACGCGGAGGGTGTCGGCGATCTTGTCGCGGGGAATGTCGAGAATCTCCGCCAGTTCGTCGGGCGAGGGCATGCGCTCGTTGTCCTGTTCGAACTTCTGGAGAGCCTTGTTGATCTTGTTAAGGGAACCCACCTGGTTCAGAGGCAGACGGACGATCCTGGACTGCTCGGCCAGAGCCTGGAGTATCGACTGGCGTATCCACCACACCGCGTAGGATATGAACTTGAAGCCGCGGGTCTCGTCGAACTTCTCGGCGGCCTTGATAAGGCCCAGGTTGCCCTCGTTGATCAGGTCGGGAAGGCTCAGTCCCTGATTCTGGTACTGTTTCGCAACAGAAACGACGAAGCGGAGATTGGCCTTCGTCAGCTTCTCGAGGGCCGCCTGGTCCCCTTTGCGTATTCTCTGTGCCAATTCCACTTCCTCATCCACCCCGATGAGCTCCTCCCTGCCGATCTCCTGGAGATACTTGTCCAGAGAGGCGCTCTCGCGGTTGGTGATTGATTTTGTAATCTTAAGTTGTCTCATTATCTCTATTATAAACCTATTCCGTAGTAATAGAGGTTGCCGGACGGATCGAAGCCCTCGATGAGCAGGGACCTGCGGGCCTTCTTGACCTCGGCGGCCACGTCCTGGGGCGATGAGACGGGATTATTATTGATATAAGTGATAATGAATCCTGCCTTGATGCCCGCGTCACGGACCTTGCCCTTGTCCACGGAAGCCACTTTCACACCTGCCTTCAGCCCGAGCTTCTCAAGTTCCTCCCTGGGTGCGGGGACAAGCTGCGCTCCGAAGAGATTGACATTGCCCTGCTGGTTGTAGGCGTTCATCTCCTGAGTATCCTTGCCTATCAAAGTCACTTTGAGTTTCAAGACTTTGCCGTCACGGGATATCTCCAGCTCGACCTTGTCGCCGGGACTGTGCTGGTTGATTATCTCCTGCACTGCCGTACCCTTGGCCACTGCCGTTCCGTCTATGGACAGAAGGATGTCTCCCTTCTTTACACCTGCCGCCTCAGCGGCACCGCCCTTGACTACCTCAGCTATATATACGCCGTCTGAGGTAGAAAGTTTCATTTCTTCCTTCAAATCCTCGGAATTATTGAGCATGGATATACCCAGCATGGCCCTCTGGACCGAACCGTACTCGCGGAAGTCGGCTGCGATTTTCTTCACCATATTGACAGGGATAGCGAACGAATAGCCTGCGTATGAGCCTGTCTGGGAGATGATTGCGGTATTGATACCGACGAGCTCGCCCTTGATGTTGACCAGGGCTCCGCCACTGTTGCCGGGGTTGACAGCCGCGTCAGTCTGGATAAAGGATTCTATCTTGAACTCACCGGAATAATTGGGCATCGAGCGGCCCTTGGCACTTACGATACCGGCGGTGATGGTCGAGGTCAGACCGTAAGGGCTGCCGATAGCCAGTACCCACTCCCCGAGACGGAGCTCGTCGGAATCACCCATCGGGATGGTGGGCAGCCCCTTGGCGTCCACTTTCAGAAGAGCCACGTCGGTAGCCGGGTCGGTGCCTACGATGTCGGCCTTGAATGTCTTGTTGTCACCTACCGTCACCTCTATCTCGGTGGCGCCGGCGACCACATGGTTGTTGGTCACTATGAAACCGTCCTCGGAGATGATGACGCCCGAACCGGTGCCTACCTGCTCACGCGGTATGGAATTGCCGAATCCGAAGAAGTACTCGAACAGCGACGAGGGGCCCTGGGGCTGCTCGCTCCGCTTGACGACCTTCACAAAAACCACTGCCTTCACAGATGTCTCGGCGGCGTATGTGAAATCGGGGTACTCGCCTGTGATGCTCACATTGCGCACTACCGCACCGGAATCCGGATCCTGATATACATAAGTCTGATTGTCCCCGCCGGAGGTCAGTCTGACGGTGAGGTATCCGGCCAGACCGCCCGCCAGGACGGCAGCCAGAACTATTAGCCAATTTTTCTTTCTCATAATCTGTCAATTTTTACATCTGTTGACAAAATAACTCAAAATATATGCCAAAATTTTTGTACATTTGTCCCCTCAAAGTTAAAAAAACGAAAGATGAACTTTATTGTATCGAGCACTGAACTTTTACGCGGGCTGCTCTCCGGACTGAGAGTGATCTCCAACAAGACTACTACCCCCATACTGGACAATTTCCTCTTCGTACTGAGGGGGAATTCCCTGGAAGTGACCGCCTCCGACTCCGAGACCACGCTGAGGACCGTCATCCCCGTGGACGAGGTCATGGAAGAGGGATCCGCCGCCGTACCGGCCAAGATACTCACTGACTCCCTCAAGGAGTTCCCGGACATGCCCATTGAGTTCAAGACACTCGAGGACAACAACACCATGCAGATCAGCTGGGCCACAGGTGCGCAGAAGATACCGTTCTTCCCCGCGGACTACTACCCCGAGCTTCCCGCACTTGACGAAATGGCAGTCTCTGTCACCGTCCCCGCCGAGACCCTCTCCGCAGGACTGGGCTATACCCTCTACGCGACTGCCGACGAGGTGCTGCGCCCCGTGATGAACGGAGTGCTCTTCGACCTTACCCCCGAATCGACATCACTCGTAGCATCCGATTCCCACAAGCTGGTATGCTACACCCGTACCGACATTCGCTCCGAGCAGAAGTCATCTTTCATACTGCCCAAGAAGCCCGCTGCCATCCTCCGCGGCCTGCTCTCGAAGTCAGACAGCGACGTAAAGGTGACCTTCGACGGCAAGAACGCCCATTTCGATTTTGACGGCTGCCTGCTCGTAGGCCGCCTGGTGGACGGGACCTATCCCGCCTACAGGACCGTGATTCCGAAGAACAACCAGAACAAGATGCTCATCAGCCGCACCACCCTTCTCAACGCGGCCAAGCGCGTGTCCGTATGCTCGAACCAGGCTACCTCCAGCATGAAGTTCTCCCTGTCGTTCAACACACTGGTCATCTCGGCCCAGGACACCGGATTCTCCATCTCGGCACACGAGACCCTGCCGTGCCAGTACGACGGCGAGCCGATGGACATAGGCTTCAAGTCCACCTTCCTGATAGAGATACTCTCCAACCTGCCCTACGAGGAGATATGCTTCGAGCTGGCCGATCCGGCCCGCGCAGCCCTCATAGTGCCCGCCGAGGACCACAACCCGGACGAGGACATCTGCTCCCTGCTGATGCCCATCCGCATCCCCAACTAACCCTCACGTAAAATGAAACTCAATCTCAAGAACCCCATAATCTTCTTCGACATCGAGAGCACCGGCCTCAATGTCGCCACAGACCGTATCGTAGAGATATCCATGGTCAAGGTCATGCCGGACGGCAGCACCGAGGTCAAGACCCGCAGGATCAACCCTACGATACATATCTCCGAGGAGGCCTCGCGCATCCACGGCATCCACGATGAGGACGTCAGGAACGAGCCCACTTTCAGCCAGATAGCCAAGTCCCTGGCCAAATGGATGGAAGGCTGCGACATCGCCGGCTACAACTCCAACAAGTTCGACATCCCCGTCCTCTACGAGGAGTTCCTCCGCGCCGGAGTCGACTTCGACTTCCGCAAGCGCAAGCTGGTGGACGTGCAGAACATCTTCCACAAGATGGAGCAGAGGACCCTCTCGGCAGCATACAAGTTCTACTGCCACAAGGACCTGGAGCATGCGCACTCCGCCGAGGCCGACACAGTGGCTACATACGAGATACTGCAGGCCCAGCTGGACAAATACTCCGACACCCTCCAGAACGACATCAACTTCCTGGCCGACTTCTCGTCCAAGACCAAGTTCGCCGACTACGCCGGCCGCATCATATACAATGACAAGGACGTGCCTGTCTTCAACTTCGGCAAGCACAAGGGAAAACCCGTAGCCGAAGTGCTCCGCGCCGAGCCCAGCTACTATGCCTGGATGATGAACGGGGACTTCACTCTTGATACCAAGAAAGTCCTCACGGAGATCAAGATAAAGTCCTCCGGCAAGTGAACATCCTCGTCTCTCCTCTGACCGGAGGGAGTTTCTACTTCCGCTCCGACTCTACCCTGATAAGGGCCCTGACAGATTTCTACAAACCCGACTACGTGGAAAGCATCTCCGCTGTCCCCGTCATCTGCTTCCGTTCCGAACGGTCCGGGAAATCCGTACTTGAGCAGTTCGCACGGCGGTACCTGGGTCCGTTCTCATGCGGAATAATACTGAAGGCGGTCCTGCGCGGAGACTCTGTCAAGGAAGCCGACCGCATCTTCGTCCAGAATGCCCTGGACTACTCGACCGTCATCCCATACGACCTCATCCCGCTGGACAGGCTGCCTGACAGCATCTCGGCTTCCAGGCCTTTCGTCATCAAGATCAATGGCCTGGAGCGGTGCAGGATAGAGCAGCACCCCGGGATTCAGGAACTCAGCCGCAGATTCGCGGACATCAGCCGGTACTGCTCGGTACGCACCGGGGACATGCTCGCCTTCGAACTGGCACCCGAAGTACCGGTGGGCCGGGAAGAGCACCTGACCGCCACTTTCGGCACAGGCGGCAGCATCAGCATCATCGTAAGGTAGAGCGGTTTATCACGGAGCGCACGGCAGCAGCCGCGGTAGAGAAGGCTATCTGCAGATTGTATCCGCCGGTATCCGCATCCAGGTCCATAACCTCCCCTGCAAAATAAAGTCCGGGTACCAGTTTGGACTCCATCGTCTTACGCGATATCTCCTTGAGCGACACACCTCCTGCCGTCACCACCGCCCGACGGTAATCCACGAAACTCTTTATAGACATCCGCCAGTTCTTGAGACGGACCGGCAGATTCTGGACCGTAAGGGACGGGGCGGCCTCGATGAACGGTCTTACCGCCTGAAGAGGGAGGAACCTCTCCAGAAAACGGTCCAGGCCCAATCCCGGACGGTATTCCCTTTCGACCCGGGCCTTAAGTTCCGCCGCCGGTACCGCCGGCTTCAGATCAATAACCGCCTCTACCTTCTTCCCCTCAGTCAGGGCCTTGACCGCCCGGCGGCTGACCCTGAACCCCAGGGCGCCCTCCAGTCCTCCGTCCGTGAAAGTCAGCTCCCCGAACTCCGTCTGCACCACTCCCCCGTCGACCAGGAGAGAGAGCGAGACGTTGCGCAGGGTAAGTCCTATCAGGGCAAAATTGTATTTCTCCGGCACCAGGGCCGTGAGCGAAGGCATGGTAGGTGTGACGGTATGTCCCAGCCTGCTTGCAAGGCGGTACCCGTCTCCGGTAGAGCCGGTTGCGGGGTAAGAGAGCCCGCCGGTGGCTATTATCACCGCCGCAGCGCGGAGACTGTAGGCCGATATCCTCTCTTCCGTCCGCATGACACTCAGCGTCAGGCCGCAGGATGTCCGGTCAATGGAGACCACCTCGCTGTTATATTCCAGGTCAATATTGTCCGAAGAGACAATACGCCGCAGAAGGGCATCCCTGACATCCACGCTGCGGCCCGACTGCGGAAATACCCTCATTCCCCGCTCCACCGTGACAGGCAGGCCAAGGGACTGGAACATGGCGACGGTATCGGTGTTGGAAAATGACATGAAGGCCGGACGGAAAAAGGCGGCGTCGGGATGAATGTGAGGGCTCAGCTCCTCCCAGGGACGGGTATTCGTAATATTGCACCGGCCCTTCCCGGTCAGCAGCAGTTTCCTCCCGCACTGACTGTTCTTCTCCATCAGGGCCACCCTCAGGCTGCTGCCCGCCGCAAGCACCGCAGCGGTCATGCCTGCCGCCCCCGCTCCTATTATTACCAGGTCATACTCCTTACATTCGCCCATACCTTGTTCCTATTTTAATTTCAATTTCGCAAAATTAGAATTATTTTCTATATTTGCGACCACATTCAGAAAAGCCTCTTTAGCTCAGTCGGTAGAGCAGCTCATTCGTAATGAGCAGGTCGTGGGTTCGAGTCCCATGAGAGGCTCCATCCTTTAAACATTCAGCCATGAACATCAGACTATTGATATCAGCCGTGACAGTACTTGTCTCGGCTCAGGTGCTTTTTGCAGCACCTAAAACCCGTACACTCCAGTCTCCGGACGGACGGCTCGCCGTCACCGTGGAAGTCGGTGAGGCCGTCACCTACAGCATTGCCCTGGACGGGCATACATTCATACTCCCCTCCCCCGTCTCCATGACTCTCTCGGACGGCAGGGTGCTGGGAAAGGAGAACCTGTCATCCGTACGCTTCAGGACCGCGTCCGTCCGTGACTCCATAGACACTCCGCTGTACAGGCAGGCACGCGTCGAGGAGAGTTACAATGCGCTGACCCTGAGCTTTGCCCGTGCGGGATTCGCCCTGGAGTTCAGGGCCTACGACGAGGGCATCGCCTACCGCTTCTCCACTTCCCTGAAGGACAGCATCACCGTAGTCGGCGAGGAAGCCGTATTCAGCTTCGACAAGGACTACCAGGCCTATATCCCCTACAGTTCCAATACCAAGAACCCGTTCCAGACCTCCTTCGAGAGCCAGTACACCGTCTCGCCCCTGAGCGGTTTTGAGAGCGGACGGCTGTCCATCACTCCGCTGCTCGTCGCCCTGGACTCGGGCGAGAAGGTGCTCATCACCGAGTCCGACCTGGAGTCATATCCCGGCATGTTCCTGGGCAGTGAGGGCGGCAGCACCCTCCGCGGAGCCTTCGCCGGCCGGCCTACCACCTACGTGGACGGCTACAGATGCCAGGAGAGGATCTTGCGCAACTCCGACACTCTGGCCATTACTACCGGCACACGGACCTACCCCTGGAGAATAGTCTCCGTGGCCTCCGACGACACCGAGCTGCCGGTGAACAATCTCGTATGGCTGCTCGGCTCTCCCAGCCGGATTGAGGATCTCTCGTGGATCCGTCCGGGACAGGCCGCCTGGGAATGGTGGAACGACTGGGGCTTCACCGGAGTGGACTTCGAGGCCGGCATCAACACCGATACCTATAAATACATGATCGATTTCGCGGCTGAGCGCGGTATCCCCTATGTGGTGGTGGACGAGGGCTGGTCTCCCCGCACAGGAGGCGACATCATGAAGACGATTCCCGGATTCGATGTGGAGGAAGTGGCCCGCTACGGCAAGTCCAGGGGCGTGGGCGTGATTCTCTGGGCTGTGGGATACGTTCTGGACGACAAGCTGGAGGAGGCCTGCAGCACTTATTCGGAGATGGGCATCGCCGGCTTCAAGGTGGACTTCATGGACCGCGATGACCAGGAGGTGGTGGAGATGAACTACCGTATCCTCGAGACCGCCGCCAGGTATCACCTGGTAGTGGACCTGCACGGCATGTACAAGCCCACCGGACTGAACCGCACATGGCCCAACCTGCTCAACTACGAGGGCGTCTGGGGTCTAGAACAGATGAAGTGGTCGGATGAGGACATGCTGACCTACGACGTGACATTCCCCTACATCCGTATGGCTGCCGGTCCAGTGGACTACACTCAGGGAGCCCTGCGCAATGCTCAGATGAAGAATTTCGCGGCCGTCTACAGCGACCCCATGAGCCAGGGCACCAGGGCGCATCAGGTGGCCCTCTACGTCATCTTCGACTCACCCCTGACCATGCTCTGTGACTCTCCCACGGCATACGTGCGGGAGCAGGAGACCACCGAGTTCATCACCGCGATACCCACTGTCTATGACGAGACCCGCGTCCTGGCCGGAGAGATCGGCAGATACATCATCACTCAGCGCCGCTCGGGTGACCGCTGGTACATCGGCGGCATCACCGGCACTGAGGCCCGTACACTGACCTTCACCCCCGACCTTCCCGAGGGCAGCTATACCTTCAGGATATTCCGCGACGGTGTCAATGCCGCTTCACGCGGAGAGGACTACCGGATAGAGACCCTGGTGTGGACTGCGGGACAGGAACTCAGCATAGAGGCTGCGCCGGGCGGAGGATTCGCCATCATCATTGATAGAAAATAATTTAACTTTAACACCTTAGTGACTGTTATCATGAAATCGAGACTTTACATCCCTCTTATACTCGTTGCCCTGAGCTGCGCGATACTGGCCGTGGCCCTGTGGGTCGGCACTTCTGGCGGCGACAGCAGCAGCGGCACATCCTCCGATGTCCTGGAGAATATCGCCACGCGGACCAGCATTCGTGCCTATACCTCCGAACCTGTGGACGAGGAGACCGTAACGGCCCTGCTCAAGGCCGGCATGGCAGCTCCCACGGCCATGAACACCCAGCCCTGGTTTTTCTACGTGGTACGCGACCGGGAGCTTATGAAGTCGCTGGCCGAGGTGCTGCCGTACGCCAAGATGGCAGCCGACGCAGCCGTGCTCATCGTGCCTTGCGGAGACCGGGAGCGGTTCCTGACCGGAGAGGGCATGACCTACTGGGTACAGGACGTGTCCGCCGCTACCGAGAACATCCTGCTGGCGGCTCACGCCATGGGACTCGGGGCCGTATGGACCGGGGTCTACCCTGTACGGGACCGCATCGCCGATGTCTCCCGCATCCTGGAGATGGATGAGAACCATGTGCCGCTCTGCGTCATTCCCATCGGCTGGCCGGCTGACAATCCGGAACCCAAGGACAAATGGGATCCTGACAAGGTTATCTACAGATAACAGGTAAACCTTAACGGGTAAATACATACGTCTGAAAAGACCAGGCCCGATTATTCATAAATCGGGCCAAAGCCCACTTTTCGTTTACCCCACCTAAATCCTCCCTTAGGGAGGACTTGGCCCCTCCCTCTAGAGCCGAGGGCGGCTAGTCTTTTCAGACGTATGTATTTACCCATCAGCGCTATACGGATTATCAAAAACAGCACGTTGTATAATTTTTATACAATTTTCAAAAAATTAGACACTTTGCGTGTGAAAATTTTACAATTAGCCATTTTGGAAAATTGACTAATTAGCTGTATTTCAACACATTGTGGCTTTTGGCACAATTTTGGCTACATCTTTGAGACATAAGATAATACGCTAAAACATTAAAACATGAAGTCTTTTCTCCGATTCATCTCCCGCAACAGCCTCTACACGGTGATAGAGGTGGCGGGCATGGCCATTGCCCTGGCTTTCATCATTTTCATCGGGACATACGTAACTCAGGAGAGCAGTTACGACACGTTCGTCGGTGACGATGTGTACGTCGGCTCGGATTCCGAGTTCTTCGGTCTCAGCGGCACCATCAAAGGCTCGGTGGAAGGCCGCTATCCCGACATTGAGGCCATATGCCGCCTTATAGGCCTCAAATCCCTCAGCGGGATGGAGCAGAGCGTTACCATAGGCGATGAGACCATGCCTCAGAATGCCCTGTGCGTAGACTCCAGCTTCATGTCCCTCATCCCCATACCCATGGCCGTCGGGGACAGGAACAGTGTACTCGAGACCATCAGTTCCGTCATTATCTCGCAGTCATTCGCCGACAAGTGGTTTCCGGAAGGCAATGCCATAGGCAATACTCTGGATATCACGATAGACAAAGGAACGACCAGCCTGACTGTCACAGGCATCTTCGAGGATATGGAGCGGACGGTACTGCCGCAGTGCGACATGATATACCGGCTGGAAATGCTGGAGAGGCATGCACCGTACATCACCCACAACGGCAACGGCACCACAGCTACCTTATATAAAATCAGGCCGGGAGCCGATATCCACGCCATTTCCAGCGGAATACTCGGCATCCTGAAGGAGAGCGACGCGCTGTATATGTCCGGTATCTGCACCGCATACGACCTTATACCGTTCAAGGAGATACACTATGGTATAGGCTCCTCCTTCCCCTTTCCCTTCGAGAACATTGTCAACCGGGACATGTTACGGCTCTTCACCGCTGCCGGAGTGCTGCTGCTGGTATTTGCCCTGCTCAACTATATCTCCCTCACCACCGCCCAGGTCGGATTCAGGGTAAAGGAGATGGCCACCCGCAGGCTGATAGGCTCCTCCCGCGGAGGCATCGTACTGCGCTATATCGGAGAGTCCTTCGCCGTGACTGCCGTATCGTTCATTCTCGGTTTCCTGCTGGCCGAGGCTACCGCGCCCTGGTTCAGCACCCTCATAGGCAAGACCTACAGCCCGCTGTCGTCCCTTACCTGGGGGACTGCCGCAATGTGGGCCGGAGTCATAGTGCTGCTCTCCGTCCTGTCCGGTATCATACCAGCCCTGATGGTTTCCCGCTACAGGCCGCTTGACATAGTCCGGGGAGAGTTCACCAAGGCCAGCAAGATGATACTCGGACGGATATTCCTCGTGGTGCAGAACGTCACCGCCATAGGAGCCGTAGCCATTGCCATAGCCATGTTCCTCCAGCTCCGCCACATGGTGGAGAAGCCCATGGGTTATGTCCGGGACTCACTTGTCAATGTAACTGCAACCAATACCCAGGATTTAGATGATTTTCTCATAGACAGGCTGAAATCCCTGCCGTGCGTGGGGGATATCGGTCTGATACAGGGATGCCCTGCCGGGAGCACCAGATCCAGCTGGGGAATGGAACTCAATGGCAACCGGTATGCGGTAATCCTGTTTGACGGGGACACCACGGCCATGAGACTGCTCGGGGTAAAGGTTCTCAGCCAGAATTCTGACCCCTTGCCCAACTCCTTCTATTTCACCCGCAGGACGGCCACAGCATTAGGCCTGGATATGGATGCGACACTGTTCGAATACGACCTGGGCAGCATCAATGTCTGCGGCATCATAGACGACCTGTGGATGGGCAATGCCAACTCCACCGACAACGACCTGCTGCTATGGGCCGTACAGCCCTCCCGACCGAAGCAGCTCGGCAACATGCGGTCACTGGTAGTGAAAGCCAACGGCGACCCGGACGATGCCGTCCGTGCCATCAGCGAATTATACGCAGCGGAAATGCCGGAACTGAAAGTGTACGTCGATACCTACGAGAACATATACCGCCAGACATATACCGCCGAGAACCGCAGCCTCAAACTTACAGGCATCTTCGCCCTGCTCACCATCGTCCTGACGGTCATGGCCATGGTCGCCATGAGCACCTACTACGCCCGCCAGAGGGCCAGGAGCGCGGCCATACGCAAGATCATGGGCTGCCCCCGGGGCGAGATATACACCCATACCCTCGTCAGCTTCCTGTCGGCCTCCCTCATTGCAGCCGTCATTGCCGTACCTCTGATATATACCTTCACAGGACGCTGGCTGCAGACCTACAGCTACCGTATCGGCAACTACTGGTGGATCTACCTGCTGGCCCTGCTGATTGTGGCGGCCATAGCCGTCGTGACCATCACGTATCGGGCCGTACAGCTGATGAACACCAATCCGTCCACAGCCCTCCGCAAGGACTAGAGCGGCACGGGGATGCCACAGTGGCAGCATTTTACGTTATTTGCTGCCACTGCTGATGCGACCGTATCTTCGGCATGATTTTTTCAATGCAGTATGACATTGATTATTAAACAGAGTTTAAATGGGTTTAGAACTACTACTTATCATCGTCATCGCCATTGCCGGCATGATAGTGCAGAGCAGACTGCAGAAAGTATTCGCGAAATATTCACGTGTAATGTTCCACGGAGGGCTTACGGGACGGGAGGTGGCAGAGAAGATGCTGCGTGACCACGGTATCCGCGACGTGCGGGTAACCAATGTCAGCGGCCATCTCACCGACCACTACAACCCCGCCAACAAGACCCTGAACCTCTCCGACTCGGTATACAACAGCAACAGCGTTGCGGCAGCGGCAGTAGCGGCCCACGAGTGCGGACATGCCGTACAGCACGCTGAGGGCTACGCCTTCCTGAAGATGCGCTCAGCTCTCGTGCCCATCGTGCAGTTCTCCTCGATGTTCGCCCAGATAGTGATTATCCTGGGACTGATCATGATGACGGCTTTCCCTGCCCTCTATTGGATAGGCATCGCCATGTTCTTCATGATCTTCCTCTTCAGCGCCATCACCCTACCGGTAGAGTACAATGCCTCGGCCCGCGCCCTCGCCTGGCTGGAGCGCTCCAACACCCTCTCCACCGTCGAGCTGGACCAGGCCCGCACCACCCTCCGCTGGGCTGCACGCACCTATCTCGTCGCCGCCCTCAGTGCCCTGGCCTCTCTCGTATATTATTTGGGATTCAGGCGCAGTGAATAATTGCTGTTTTTAAAAACGTATAAATTTGATATAAGGCGGCTTCGGCTGCCTTTATTTTTTGTAGCTTTGTTCCGTGTTTAATCTTTAATGCTGATGGAATATGGAAAAAGTGAAAGAAGAAAAGATCGGACAGACTCAGGAGCAGCAGTTCCAGCAGGGTTCAACGAACAGCATCGGTATCGGAGAAAAAAGGAAGGTCAGCAGGACCTGGGAGGCCGCCATGCGGCTGAAGGGAAGCATTGAGGTGTATGACCCGAAATTTCTGCTTTGACATACTGAATCCGTCAGAGAACTTATCACAGGCTACAGGTCCAAAGGACTTGGCTCAAAACGCTGGAAATCAGCAGAGGAAATCATCAACGCCATCAAAGACGAATTCTTCATCAATATCATTCCCGTCAAGACCGAACACCTGAGAACCTACGCAAGACTCCGCCTCAACACCCAACAGGACCACAAGGACCCGTCAGACCACGTCATCATCTCCCACGCCATCACGGAGCATCTGCCGCTGATATCCAGCGACACCCGCTTCGGCTACTACCGTCCCCAAGGCCTCGACTTCATCTACAACCGGCGGTAGCTGCTACAGATACTGCTTGGTGACTGAGCGGGGAGCGGAAAGCACACCGGAAGGGACGCCGGAATAGAGCAGTTCGCCGCCTGAGCCGCCGCCGTAGGGGCCGAGCTCGATGAGCCAGTCGGCGGACTTGATGAGGTCTGTGTTGTGCTCGACGAGGATAACGGTATTGCCGGCCGAAACCATCGAACGGAACAGGCGGCCGATATGCTCCACATCCTTGAAATGCAGGCCATCCGTCGGCTCGTCGAGGATGAATATCCTGCGGCTCTGACCGAGGCGGGAGGCCAGTTTCATGCGCTGGAGCTCACCGCCGGAGAGAGTAGACAGAGCCTGATTCAGATGCAGATAGACCAGCCCGACATCCATCAGCGGACGCAGCTTCTCCTCTATCACCGTACCTGCGAAATAGCGGGAAGCCACCCGCACCGTCATGTCCATCACCTGAGCGATATTGTACTCTCCGCGGATCTTATATTGCAGAGCCTCGGGCGAATAGCGCAGACCTCCGCAGGCCTCGCAGACCGTCTCCACCGAATCCATGAATGCCATCTCGGAGACGATTACCCCCTTGCCGCCGCAGACCGGACAGCCGCCCTTCGAATTGAAGGCGAACCAGTCAGCGCTGACCTTATTTTCCTTGGCGAAAATCTTCCGGATGTCGTCGGCCACGCCCATATAGGTAGCCGGTGTGGAGCGGAGGGATGCTCCGATATTTTTCTGACTGATATACTCGATGTCCTCCTGCACCGGATATGCGTCCATCAGGCACTGGATCAGCGAGCTCTTGCCCGAGCCGGCCACTCCTGCCACAACCGTCAGCACCCCGAGGGGGAAGTCCACCGAGATGAGCTTGAGATTATGCAGCGAGGCATTCTCCACCTTGAAGAAAGACTCGGGCTGCAGCGGGGCCGGATTGAAATCCGAGGTCATCTCCAGCATACGGCCGGTATCGGTGCCGCTCTTCAGCAGACCATCGAGCGGACCCTCGTACATTATCCGGCCGCCTTCCATCCCGGCACCGGGACCCATGTCCACGATGTGGTCCGCGATACGGATCATCTCCTTGTGGTGCTCGACGAGCAGGACCGTGTTGCCGTGGTCACGGAGCTTGCGGACCGAGTTCTTGAGCAGGGCGATGTCGTGGTTGTGCAGGCCGACGCTGGGCTCGTCGAGGATGTAGAGCAGGTCGGAGAGGGACGAGTTGATGTACTTGGCTATCTTGCACCTCTGGGCCTCGCCGCCGGAGAGCGTACCCACCGAACGGTCTAAGGTCAGGTATCCCAAGCCTATCTCCTCCAGGGCCTCGAGCCGGCGGAGCACAGCCTGCCTTATATCCTGGGCCAGCGGACTTTCGAGCATTCCGCCCGGCTGAGGCTCAGCCAGCCACTGACGCAGTTCCGACACCGACATGGCCGTCACCTCCGCGATGTTCTTCCCGTCTATGCGGCAGGTGAGCACCTTGGAGTTGAGCCGGGTGCCGCCGCAGTCTGGGCAGATACCGGTGCGGAGCATGGGGTCCAGGACCTTGCGGTGCAGCAGGCCTTCCTCGGAGTTGATGATACTGCGGTACATGCGGGGTACCAGGCCCTCGTATTTGGCTGTCTTGGGCCAGTTCGACGGAGGGTTTTTGAGGCGGATCTGGGGCGAATACAGGAAGAGGTCCAGCTCCTCGGGGGTGTAGTCGCGGATCTTCTTGTCGAGGTCAAACAGGCCGCTGTGAGCGTATCGTATCCATCTCCAGCCGCCTTTGTGAAAGGCAATGTAATGGATGGTATCCTCGTCATTGAGGCTCTTGTCGAAGTCCACCAGCTTATGGATGTCCAGCTCGCGTATCTCTCCTAAGCCGGAGCATCGGGGGCAGCTGCCCTGCGGATGGTTGAAGGAAAATGTATCGGAATATCCCACGAAGGGCTGTCCGATGCGGGAGAAGAGGAGCCGCAGCAGCGGGTGGATATCCGTGTAGGTGGCTACCGTCGAGCGGGAATTGGAGGCCGGTTTCTTCTGGTCAATGACTATCGCTACGGGCAGGTTCTCCACGCTGCCGACATGCGGGCGGCCGTATTTCGGGAGGTACTGCTGCACGAACGACGGGAAGGTGTCGTTGAGCTCGCGGCGCGACTTGGCCGCCACCGTATCCAGCACCAGCGAGGACTTGCCTGAGCCGGAAACTCCGGTGAACACCGTTATCTGATACTTCGGGATGCGCAGCGAGACATGCTGCAGGTTGTTCTCGCACGCATCGTTAATCGTTATATATTCTCTGTCTGTCATAATTCGTAAATCTATTCACCTAAACCGCAACGGCACTTACTCCTTCCGCAACGGCACCGAATCACAGGAAACGCTGCCGTTGTGGTGGTTCTGAACCGCCATCAGGGAGTGCTGCCTCCCGGAGGTACGCGCTTCGCGCTATCCCTCCCACGCCTGTCGGCGTGGGCCCCTCCCGTTCACGGAGCCACGGGCGGCTACGCCTCCGGGAGGCAGCACTCCCTGATGGCTCAAGCAATTATTCGCCGGCCAAGACTTGCGCGACTATCTCATCGACTGTGGAGCAAAAACACGGTATGGCCGCATCGGCAGCGGACATGAAGCCGCGGGAAGCCATCGTCTCGAAAAGTCCGCGCAAGCAGTCGTAATAACCGTCGGTATTGAGGATGAATACCGGCTTGGCGTGCTCCCGGAGCTGATGCCCCAGCAACCAGCAGAAGAGCTCGTGCATGGTGCCGTAGCTGCCGGGCAGGACGATGCAGGCCTGACTGAGCTCCGTCATCTTAGCCACACGGGACGCCAGGTCCGGAGTCTCTATCATCTCCGCCAGCCCCTGCGCCCGTACCTCTATCCGGCGGTCCTGCGATTCCTTCTTGCCCTTGAAATTCTTCGGGAAGACCCCGGTCACCCGACCGCCTGCCTGTATTGCCGCAGAAGCCATTGTCCACATTGTGCCTACAGAGGCTCCTCCGTAGACTATCTCCACGCCGGCCTGAGCCAGACGCCGTCCGAGCGCTGCCGCGTTCTCCGCATACACCGGCGAGTTTCCGGCCGCCGAACCGAGGTATATTGTAACCTTATGTATCATATCTTATAATAACTATTCTGAAATAACTCCGCTGCCGAGCATCTCCAGGTCCTGGGGAGCGTACCACACCGCAAACTGCCCGGGAGTAATGCCCCTCTGAGGCTCTTCGAAGACAATGTACATCCCGTCATCCAGGCAATGCAGGGCGGCCTGCTGCAGGGGCTGGCGGTAACGGACGCGGACCAGGCAGCGGCGCACCTCCCCGGGAGCCATCCGGAGGTCCCGGCGGATCCAGTGAACCTCGTCGGCATTGATCTTCAATGCCTTCCGCATAAGGCCCGGATGCTCGTGCCCCTCCCCTACGTAGATGGTATTGGTGGCAATGGATGTGTCGAGGATAAATATCGGTTCGCGGTGTCCTCCGATATTCAGGCCCTTGCGCTGGCCGATGGTGTAGTACTGGGCGCCGATGTGGGTGCCTATCTTCCTGCCGTCGCTCTCCCGGTAGTGGTAGGCGCGGGCGAGGGCCCTGACTTCCGACGGGCCGAGGGCGGTGATGTCCGCCGCATCAGGTTCAGACGTGGCAGCGGTGTACCCGGGATATTCCGCCCTGATATTGTCATAGAAATCCCGGAAAATCTCCACCACATTGCCCTCCCTCGACGCGAGCTTCTGCTGCAGGAACACCGGCAGGTCGACCTTCCCCACGAAGCAGATGCCCTGCGAATCCTTTTTCTCCGCGCTGGGCAGACCGGCCTCACGGGCCAGGCGGCGGACCTCCGGCTTTACGATGTCCCCTATCGGGAAGAGGGCGGCGGAGAGCTGTTCCTGGGTCAGCTGGCAGAGGAAGTAGCTCTGGTCCTTGTTGCCGTCAGCTCCGGCCAGGATGCGGTAGACGGGCTGTCCGTCCGGGCCGGCCGTCACGTCCTTGCGGCAGTAGTGTCCGGTGGCCACATAATCGGCCCCGAGGTCGCGGGCAGCTTTCAGGAAGGCGTCGAACTTGATCTCGCTGTTGCAGAGCACATCCGGATTGGGGGTGCGGCCCTTGGAATATTCCGAGAACATGTAGTCCACCACCCTGTGCCGGTAGGTGTCCGACAGGTCGATAAACTCGAAGGGTATGCCTATCTTCCGGGCCACCATCTCGGCCACCTTGCGGTCCTCCTCCCACTCGCATTCCCCGTGCAGGGTGCCGGTGACATCGTGCCAGTTCTGCATGAAGAGGGCGAACACGTCGTATCCGGCCCGGGCCAGCAGCAGAGCGGCCACCGAGGAATCCACTCCGCCGGAGAGGCCCACGGCTATTTTCTTACCCCTGAGATCATCTTTCAGTTCCATTCCTAAGCGTAGATTTTCAAAAATTCTGTGCAAATGTAGAAAATTTGGCGAAAATGTATATCTTTGCACTCGGGTAAGTCTTACACGACCAGCTCCCATCCAACCTCCCCAGGGCCGGAAGGCAGCAAGGACACGATGGTCGTAGCGGTGCGATGTAATCAGCTTACCCTTTTTTTTAAACAAGTACCCCTAATCCGCCGAACACCATGAGAACTATCACCCATCTTATCTGCATCTGTACCTCAGCCCTTCTGCTGGCCGCATCCTGCTCCCCGAAAGTTGACTCCGACGGCATCCGCGTCATAGACGCCGACCTGACCGGCAAGGAGATCACCGATATCAGCCTGACAGACCTGGACAAGACCGTTCTGGAATTTTCCGAGGAGAGCATTATCGGAGGCATCAAGGACCTGGTCTGCACTGACGACGGGGGCTACATCATAGCTTCGGGTACTGCGGGCAACTACCGTCTGATGCAGTTTGACCGAGACGGCCGGTATATCCGCGACATCAGCCACCAGGGCCGCGGACCTGGCGAGTACCTGAATATCACCTCCATCTTCCTGCTCGGGGACACCCTTAACGTAGGTTCGTTCCAGGGCTTCAACCACAGCCTGCAGCGCTACATCATCTCCCCCGACGGCTACTCCGTCATCCCCGGCACCGAAAGCGGCGACATAAAATATGGCATCATCTACATGACCGCCGTCTCCGACCTCCCCGGCAGATACATCGTCAAGCATATCTGGAACGGCACACCCGGATTCAGCACCCCGCTCTACGGCATATACGACAGGGAATGGAACGTAGTGGACACCTCCGAGGTTAAATTTCCCGCAGGAGGTTACAGCACCGCTTTCCCTTTCTCTCACGTGGACAGAAGCATATACATGGCCTTCATCGGTTCCGACACCATCTACAGGGCTGACGTAGACCGCATCACTCCGGCCATCATCTACGACTTCGGCCAGAGTGACCTGCCCGCCGACATCAAGTACAACTTCGCCAACCGCTTCGAGTACAACCGCTCGCATCCCGACGACAGTACGCACCTCTTCCACAACTGCTCGCTGATTTCCGAAAACAAGATCTACGCCTGCATGAGCACGGCCAGCTCGGTGCTGATAATGGTCAATGACCTGCGCAGCGGCAAATCCAAATTCTACCGCATACTCGGCGAGGACGGAGAACCCGCCGGTCTGTACTACATGTTCAATGCCCCCGACGGCAGGTCATACGGCATCTTCATGCCCTCCGGAGAGGACGGGCAGAATCCCGCCGTCTACGACATCTCACGCCTATAGGCCGTTGAAAATAAAGGGCAGAATATCCTCCACACAGGAAAATACTACAATACGGCTGAGGCCTCCCACGATGACACGGACGGGGGCCTCGGCTCTTTTCTGGGACTCGGCGAGGACCTGACGGCAGGCTCCGCAGGGCCAGGCCGGCTCGGGGAGCATCCGGCCGCCGCGACAGGCTGTTATGGCGATGGCCCTTACGGCCAGATGGGGATACTGCGCATGGGCCGCGAAAAGGGCGGTCCGCTCGGCGCAGAGGCCCGAGGGAAATGCCGAATTCTCCTGATTGGCCCCGGTGACCACCGTACCGTCCGAAAGGAGCACCGCCGCTCCCACATTGTACTTGGAATAAGGGGCATACGAGCCTTCCGTCGCCTCGACCGCCCTTTCCAGCAGCGTGCGGTCCGCCTCATCCATCTCCGCCATCGAGGCATATTCCTGATAATCTATCGTGAGTCTTTTCTGTGCCATGGCATCTATCATTTATTGCTTTGACGAGACAAATTTAACAATTCCGTCCCGAATTTTCTAAATTTGACTTCGTCATTTGTACTGTTGCACCTCGGCAAAGTAAATAAATTTCCTTCGCACTCGGTTTCTGCGTACATTTGTACTATGGATTGGGATTTTATCATACACTGTATACTGGCCGTGGGGCTGTCGGCGGCTCTGATTGCGCTGCTGGACAGCCGCATCAAGCTGAGGAAGGAGCGGCGGAAGACTTCGATGTTCTACGGCATATCCAGGGACCTGGAGGGGGACACGTGGAAGCAGAAGGACGTTATCGAGGAGCAGAACGGCACGATACTGGAGCAGGACAGCACCATAAGGGAGCAAATGCACGAGATTGAGAGCCTCGGGGCGGAACTGAAGGAGAGCAGGGCCATGGCCAGGATGCTGCTGGAACGCGGTCAGGACGGTCAGGGCAGACTCACCGCCTTCACCGAGCGGCTGCTGATGCTCATCGACGAGACAGCCAACGTCCACTACGAGAGCGCTTCCAGCCCCGCGACCCTCAGCCGCAGACTCAAGGAAACCCTTCAGACCGGACTCACCGGCCACGAGGCCATGGAGCAGATCGGCGGCCTAATCGAGACCTCCTACCCCGGCTTCCTCAGCGGACTCTTCGACGACTTTCCCTGGCTGACCGACGACGACCGCCTGCTCATCTGCCTGATGTGCTGCGGCCTCTCCCCCAACGCCGCCAGCATCATCCTCGACCGCGACCTCAACCGCCTCAACAAATGGAAGACATCCCTCGCCAGGCAGATGGGCCTCTCCACCCGCCTCTCCAAATACCTCAAGGACCGGCTGGCCTCCTGCCGCCGCGCATAACCTCACTGGAAGGCCTGTATACCACATCTTTAACTCTACCCCTTCCGAAGGAGTAGGGAAATGCCGGGATTTCGCCACCCTTTCCGAAGGAGTGAGGGGATGCCACGTACCTAAACAAAAAGGTGACGGGCAAACGGCACTTTCGCCGGCACCTTCCGGATGGGGTTCCCAGGCAGGGACGACGAGAGAGGCTTCTGGGGCAGGTCCACTTATAACGAATTCGAGAAGGTGGTGGAGAAAGGCCGTTTCACCCGTCACCTTCCGCAGGGCCGAAGGCAGGAATACTGACGGGGAACACACATAAATGCCACATATACGTGAGGAGAAAAAACTTCCGCAATGGCATAGATTGTGGCTGAAAATCAGGGGCTGCCGTTTAGAAAAAACTTCCGGGGCTTGCCAGGCGGGAAAACGGTACTTAATTTTGCGGCCGCCTGCTGCAGGCATACAACTGGCAAACAGCTGACGACAGCAGACAGACAATGAACAGAGAACGAACAAACTGCGAAATGAAAGCGAAATGAAAGTGTACAGAGGGTGAACAAACAACGAACACATAGTGAACAGACAACAAACAACAGACAGCTAACAGCTGACGACAGCGACCAGAAAACAGACAGCAGACAACAGACAGCTAATAGCCGACGACAGCGAGCAGAAAACAAACAGCAAACAACAAACAGCAAACAACAGACAACAATACAGCAGAC
>DHCMC07803__coassemble_553_pt1 | contig 68684 bp, 51 predicted proteins | sample DHCMC07803__metabat2_high_PE_031 | metagenome-assembled genome bin DHCMC07803 | reverse complement strand
GTTCCTACCTTGACCGAACCGTTGTCATCGGTCAGAAGCACTTTGGTGAAATCGAGAGAAGCACCCTTCTCGCCCTCGAGGCGGGCAACGAAGAGCTTTTTGCCCTTCTCCACTTTCATCTGCTGTCCTGCAATGTCTACAATTGCGTACATTTAATTGAATCTATTTTAAAAGTTAGCGGCAGTAAGCGGCTGCTGTACTTGCAAGCAGCTCTTTTTCAATAGCTTAACAACCTACATCATTGTTTTTGGGAGAGCAAAAGTAATACATTTCACTATTTTTCACAAATTAAAATCAAAAAACTTACTTTTTTTCATAAATTTGCTCCCGCGAAAAACTAAGATGACAACATGGAATCCCCTTTTACTCACAACTCCATCGCCACTGGCAGCGACTTTCTTTCAAGGAAAAAAGACGTCAGCCAGCTCGTATCCATTATCGCAGATGGCAGACATGCCGTCATCTACGAGCCTCCCCGTACCGGGAAACGTTCACTCATCAACGCGGCCCTGAGCCGGTATGAGCAGAATCCCGGGTACCGTATCACACACATAAGTCTCCTCAGCACCATCGACACAGAGGATTTTTCCAGCATACTGGAAGACATCTGCTCCATGCCGGCCTCACCCAGGCCCGTCATATACATGGAGGAGTTCCAGAACATCCTCAGACTCGAAGAACGGGACAGACTGATCCGCACTTTGGAAAAGGAATGGCAGAGACAGGACGGACCTGTATTCATAGTCTCAGGTTCCAAGATCAATGCCATGAAATACATATTCGAGGAGAAGAAACACTTCTACCGCCTCTACGAGAGAGTGTCCCTGTCCCCTATCGACGAGAATCTGATCTCCGAGCACATAATCAAGACCTTCCTGAGAGTAGGAAGGGTCGTGGAACCGTCCCAGACAGAGTATATCTACAGCCTCACCGACGGACATCCCTGGTATATCTGGCAGATAGCCAACAGCTGCTTCAACCTCACCAAGGGCTACCTGACCGACAGTCTCCTGGAAGAGGCCATAGACTCTCTGCTGTACACCCACACTCCCAGGTTCCAGGATATAACCGACGGACTGAGCCGGTATCAGGTATACCTGCTGCGGGCCATCTTCGACGGGGTGACCAAGGTCAGCTCCACGGCGGCCATCAACAACTACCGCCTCAACTCCTCGGCCAACGTCCACCGTCTCAAGGAGGCCCTCACCAAGAAAGAGGTGGTGGTCTTCGACGCCCAGGACATTCCGCACATCATAGATCCGATGTTCCGGGTATGGCTGGACCGGTTCTACTTCAAGACAGGCAAAACTTATAAGAGACAGAATATATGAAAAAACTGGCAGTACTCTCCGGAGCCGGAGTGAGCAAGGAAAGCGGAATCAATACCTTCCGCGACTCGGACGGAATGTGGGAACAGTACCGCGTGGAGGAAGTGGCCTCCATCGAGGGCTGGTACCGCAATCCCGGCCTGGTCCTGGACTTCTACAATGCCCGCCGCCGGGACATACAGACCCGGCAGCCCAATGAGGCCCACCGCATCATCGCAGCTCTGGAGAAAGACTTCGATGTCACTGTCATCACCCAGAACATAGACAACCTCCACGAGCGGGCCGGTTCTTCCCGGGTGCTTCACCTTCACGGGGAGATAACCAAGGCCCGCGGCGAGAGGTCGCCCAAGCCGGTCTACGACATAGGCTACAGCGACATCCGCCTCGGGGACCTCGACGACCGGGGCGAGCAGCTCCGGCCGGACATCGTCTGGTTCGGGGAGGCCGTACCCATGATCGAGCCGGCCGCGGAGACAGTATCGGAGTGCGACATACTGCTGGTTATCGGCACCTCGCTGGTGGTCTATCCTGCCGCCGGCCTGGTCAACTACGTGCGCAACGGCGTGCCCCTCTACCTGGTGGACCCCAAGCCCATCCACGTAGGCTACAAGTATTACACCCAGATTCAGGACGTGGCCACCGCCGGCATGCGCAGGTTCCTGGACTTAGTACCCTCACTCAAATGAGTCCGGACACCCCCGCACTCAGAGTTCTCAAGTCCCAGCCCGTCAGATGGTACGTGCTGTACACCGCCTCCAGGGCCGAGAAAGCCGTGGAGCGGCGGCTGACGCTCATGGGTGCCGAGGTATTCCTGCCCCTGTACCGGGAGAAGCGCAAGTGGTCCGACCGCGTCAAGACCGTGGAGGTTCCCCTGTACCGCTCCTACATCTTCGTCCACTGCACCAGGGCACAGCTGTCCAAGTACGCCTCGGTGGAAGGCGTGGCCTGCCCTGTCTATTACTGCGGCGAGCCGGCCGTCATCCGGGACTCCGAGATAGAGGAGATACACAAGTTCCTCATAGTGGTCGACCAGAGCCGCATCATCTCCGAGGGCGACATGGTCCGCATCCTCGGAGGCCCCTTCGAGAAGCGCACCGGCCGCGTCACCAAGATCGACAACCGCTTCATCTACCTCACCCTCGAGTCCATCGGCAACCTCACCGTCTGCGCCGAGCTGCGCATCGACAAGGAGATGGTCGGAAAATAAAAATTCCGGCAGACAAGTGAATGTCTGTCGGAATCGATATTGTTGGAGAAGTTCCTTCCTGGCAGGATTACTTCTGACGGTTCTTGTAGCGCTGGTAGAATTTGTCCACGCGGCCGGCGGTGTCGACGAGCTTCATCTTTCCGGTATAGAAAGGATGGGAGGTGTTGGAGATCTCGACCTTCACGAGGGGATAGGTCACGCCCTCGATGTCGATGGTCTCCTTGGTGTTGACACAGGAGCGGGTGATGAACACATGCTCATTGGACATATCCTTGAAAGCTACAAGACGGTAGGATTCGGGATGTATACCTTTTTTCATTGTGTGTGAGTGTTTATAAATTGTCTAATCAAATTCGGACCGCAAAAGTATGTATAATTTCTCTGACTCCCAAATTTTTCCGCGTCATATTCAGGCTCCGGGATTTTTCACCCGCGTCAGCTGGTCATCGTAGAGCATGTAGCGGCGGGCCTTGCGGATCCACTTCTGTTCCTCGAGCTTGATGTGCTCGAAAAGTCCGCTCCAGGAAATGCTGCCGGTGACATAGGCGGCCATGACCTCGTCTCCGAGCACTGCCGGAAGCCCCGAGATATCCACTCCTGTCCCGTCCTCCACAAGCCGGCGCATGATACGCAGGGCATGGGCCACCGAATGATAGGGAACGCCGGGACGGGGGAGCATCTGGAAACCGTAGCAGCTCCGGTCCTTCCAGCGGCCGAAGCGGGGCGAGAACACAGTCCGGCGGAGGAACACTCCGGTGTCGGACAGACCTCCGAGGTCATTTCCCTCCCTCAGATACCGGTCCATGTAGGGAGCGCCGAACAGCTCGTAGGGACGCGCCGTACCCTCTCCGAAGCTCAGGTCGGTGCCCGAGAGGAGGACCATGCCGCAGTAGAAATTGGAAGTGAACAGCCCCGGCACATCCTGACGCGGCGGGATACTCCACGGCATCAGGTACTGGGTGGCGGGACGCACCATATAGGAGATGATGTGCAGGGGGAACCTGGCGCCTATCTCCGAATAGAAGAGATTGGCCAGCTCTCCCAGCGTAAGGCCGTGCCGGTGAGGTATGCCCTCTATGCCCGCGGCCTCCGAACTGCCGGGACAGAGGGTCGTGCCCTCCACCGAGCGGCCGCAGATGTTCTCCCGGTCCAGGATGTAGACCGAAAGGGACAGCCCGCCGTGATGTATGATCTGGAATATCTCGTAGAGCAGGGCCGTCAGGGAATCGTACCTGGAGCCGGTATCCTGGTACTCGACGATAAGGGCATCCACATCCTCCAGCACCCCGGCATCCATGGACAGTTCCCCTGAAGGACCGGTGTGCAGAGGCACGAACATACAGTCGTCCAGTCCCAGGGAGGCGTACACCGGGGCCTCGCCCAGCGACCTGTCTGGTTTCTCCCCGAAGATGCCGTCCGCGGGGAAAAGCACCTTGCGCAGCCTGCCGTTGCGGTACAGGCTCTCGAAGAGATACTCCTGCCGCTCCGGATCCCAGGCCGACTGGTTGCACAGCACTGCCAGGGAACCCCGGCGCAGCACCAGATCCTCCTGACGGTCGAGCGGTGTGGTCCTGAATGAGAACATACCGCCCTAGCCTATTATTTTCTTAGCGATATCTATCACCTCGGCAGCCACCTTCTCGGCTGCAGCCTCATCCGCCGCCTCGGAATAGACGCGGATGATGGGCTCGGTGTTGGACTTGCGCAGATGCACCCACATCCTCTCGCGGTCGAAGTCGATCTTGACCCCGTCGATGTCGGTGATGCGCTCCGAAGCATAGCGGCGTTTTATCTCCTCCAGTATCTTCTCTATCAGCGAGCGGTCGGAGAGCTCGATGCGGTTCTTGGATATCACGTACTGAGGCAGGCCGGCGCGTACCTCGGTCACCTTCTTGCCGGAGCGTACGAGCGAGCTCAGGAAAAGAGCGGTGCCTATAAGAGCGTCGCGGCCGTAATGCAGGTCGGGCACGATGACTCCTCCGTTGCCCTCGCCTCCGATGACGGCACCGGTGCGCTTCATCTCGGTAGTCACATTGACCTCACCCACAGCAGAAGCGGTGTAGGTGCAGCCGTGAGCCTCGGTCACGTCGCGCAGGGCACGGGACGAGGAGAGATTAGATACTGTCGGACCGGGCTTGAGCGAGAGCACGTAATCGGCCACGGACACCAGGGTGTACTCCTCCCCGAAGAACGAGCCGTCCTCGCAGACCAGGGCCAGACGGTCCACGTCCGGATCCACCGCGATACCCAGGTCAGCCTTCTCGGAAGCCACGCGGGAGCACAGGTCCACAAGGTGAGAGGGCAGCGGCTCGGGATTGTGCGCGAACTGTCCGGTAGGCTCGCAGTTGAGCCTGATGCACTCTACTCCGAGAGCCTCCAGCAGACGGGGCATAACGATGCCGCCCACAGAGTTGACCGCATCCAGCACCACCTTGAAACCGCGGGCGCGGATACCCTCCGCATCCACCAGCGGATGAGCCAGGACAGCCTGCACGTGCGCATCGGTAAAGTCCTTCCCGACGTACGAGCCCAGCGAGTCCACATCGCAGTACTCGAAGCCCTCGCGGTCGGCCAGTTCCACCAGTTCCGCACCCTCGGCGGCATTGAGGAACTCCCCGTGCTCGTTGAGCAGCTTGAGGGCGTTCCACTGCTTGGGGTTGTGCGAGGCGGTCAGGATGATGCCTCCGTCAGCCTTCTCGAAGACCACGGCCATCTCCACAGTGGGGGTGGAGGCCAGGCCGGCATTGACCACGTCAATGCCGCAGGCCCTCAGGGTGCCGCAGACGATCTCGTCCACCATGGGACCCGAGATGCGGGCGTCGCGGCCTACCACTACCTTGAGCCGGCGCTCTCCCTTGCTGCGGTGCAGCATGGAGCTGTATGCTGATACGAATTTTACAATGTCCAGAGGTGTCAGAGCCTCTCCGCAGGAGCCTCCTATCGTGCCCCTGATACCGGAGATAGATTTGATAAGTGTCATAGCTGTGAAGTTTTAAATTATTTCAATATCATTGCCCTGCAGCCATCCCTGCCGTCCGTCCGACAGCTCGATGCGGTACCACTCCCCGAGGCTGTCCACCACGGAGACCTTCGTCCCCTCGTGCAGGATGAAGAGGGACTGGTCGGTAGAGCCGGGAGAGCTCTTGACGCTGCTCACCGGGACTGTCACCACCGCCTCGCCCGAGTCCTCTACGGCCGAGCGCAGGTTGAAGGCAAATACAGTGGAAACCACCATGAAGACGAGGCCCACCACCGCCAGGGCGAAGGCCGTCTTGCGCAGGGCCAGGGAGCGTCCGAAGCGGAACAGCAGCACCATTACGGCCACCGTCAGCAGCAGGGCGAGGGCAATCCAGGCCCAGGCATCGGAGGACAGGGTGTCGCGGAAGGCCTTGAACCAGGTCAGGAGAATGAACTCCGGCACGGCCTCTATCCGGTCCAGTGTCCCCTCGCGGGCTATCTCCAGGTTGACGGCAGCATCCTCGTAGGCAGGGTCCAGTTTCAGGGCCTTCTCGTAGTAGAGTATCGAGCGGCCCAGCTGATGTCCCAGCTTATAGCAGCAGTTGCCCATATTGTAGTACAGGTCCGGCGATACATAGCCGGCTTCCTCGATGGCGGCGAATCCGTCCAGGGCCGCCCGGTAATTCTCTTCCGTATAGTCGCTGACTGCCTGAGCCCAGAGCGAGTCCACATTCTGGGCCTGAGCCGCCGGCAGCGCCAGGGCCGCCAGCATCAGCGCGACTGTCATCATTCTTATCATCGTCTTCATACTCAGCTTTCGATTTGGGATATAACTTTTACCGCCTGCTCATAGTGCTTCTCCATGGCCTCGGAGCCGGAAGCGGGGGCATAGCGGGCATACTCACAGGCATCCAGGATATCGGACAGCTCCTGTATCACAGCCTCGTCCTTGCCGCGGGAGCGGAGCTCCTCCCCTATCCTCTCGCGGGTCAGGTCGGCCACCGGCAGCATCAGCTTGTCGGAGATGTAGCCGTGCAGGGCCTTGTGCAGCTCCTCGTAGAACGCACTGTAAAGTCCCTGTTTCAGGAAGGCGGAGGCGTTCTTCAGACGGGCACGGGCCACCTTCAGGGCCTTGCGGTTGCGGGTACCGGCCACGTCGCTGCGGCGGGCAATGCTGCGGCTCAGGAGAATCCATACGGCAACCGTCGCCAGTACAATCACCGTCGGAATGATGAGCATCGCGGGGGACGAGACCATCATCCGTCCGGCCTTCTTCAGGCGGGGAGTAGTGGAAATGAAGCGGATATCCTCGCCCAGGCTCTCAACGCTACGCTTGCTCACTCCGGAGGGAATGACGGCGGCGTCGGTACGGGTACCCTCGCCCACCTTCAGGCGCAGCGGCCCGGAGGAGAGGGTACGGTAGCGTCCCGCCTCTATGTCGTAGTAGGTAAATTCCACAGGATCAATGTCAAATACGCCCGGCGCCCTGGGAATGAAGGGATACTCGAAGGTCAGGGTACCGGTGGAGCCGGAGGCTCCGGTGGTGATGTTCTCGGTCTTGCGCACGTCGTATGCCTCGAAATCGGCGGGCAGCTTGACCTTGGGGGCCTCCACCAGGTTGATGTTGCCGGTGCCGGTAATGGTCATCCTCAGGGATGTGGCCTCGTGGGCCGCCACGCTGTCCGAGTCGAAACCGGCGCTGAGCCTGAACGAGCCGACACCTCCGGTGAAGGAGGCGGGGGCCCCGGCGGGCAGGGCCGAGACATTGACGGTCACCGGCTCACTGGTCACCCGCTTGCGTATCGTCTGGTAGGAGCTGAAAAAATCGTCGAAGATGGAGCGGGGTCCGGTGGACTCGGCCCGTATCTGGAGGAGGCACACCAGCTCCGAGGGGTCGATGGTCAGGGCTCCGGTCTGCTGGGGCAGGAGCATGTAGCGGCGCAGGAGGGCCGCATTGTAAACCTGACCGTTGTAATTCTCGCGGACGAACTGGATGTTCTGCGGAGCGTCTATCTCCTGGCTCCAGAACCCGTCGAAGGTCGGGAAGCGCACGTCCTCGAAGCCGCTGATAGCCGACGACTGCACGTAGAGCTTGAGGGTCACTATGACCGGCTCGCCCACCACCGCCCGGGTCTTGCTGACGCTCATGCGCAGCATCAGGTCCTCACCCGCGCTCTGGCGCTGCCCTCCGGAAGCGGCTGAGCCCTGGTCCGGCACCTCTCCCTTGACGGCCTCTATCGTCCTCGGCTCAGTGCTGTAGGTCTCCTTGCCTATCTTCACCGAAGCCGCACCCAGCGTCACCTTGCCCTCCTGCGCGGCCCTCACGGTATAGGTGTAGCTGTGAGTGTGGGTAGTGGAGCTCTGTCCGTTGATGCTCTGGAAACTGGTCGAGGTCGAGGACACCGGTCCGGCCAGCACCTCCAGCCCCTCGAAGGAGGGCGGGACGAAGTCCGATACCTTGCCTCCCTCGTATGTGGCCGTAAAGACCACCCTGAATATCTCGTCGGTGGAGACCACCGCCGGAGCGTCCGCCGTGAAACTGTTCTGGGCAGACGCCGTAAGCACGCACAGCAGCGTCAGCACTGCTGCCGCCGCCGTCCTGCCGAATACTCTGTACAATCCCTTTATCATTTTACCAATTTTTCTCCTTCTCTTTAGATTTCTCCTTCAGGGCCTTGGCCTTCTTGACCTTATCCTGGGTCTGCTTTTCCTTGTCCTCTATGGCCTGGAGCATCTGCTGGGCGGCCTGAGGGGATATCTGCGGCTGATTCTGCTGCTGTTGCTGCTGATCCTGGTTCTGCTGATTCTGGTTCTGGTCCTGATTCTGATCGTTCTGCTGATCGTTATTCTGGTTCTGGTCCTGATTCTGCTGGTTCTGATCCTGGTTCTGGTCCTGCTGCTGTTGCTGCTGATTCTGACTCTGCTGGTTCTGCTGCTGGTCCTTCAGCATCTTCTGGGCGTAGGCCAGGTTGGATTTGGTCTCGAAATTGTCCGGTTCCAGGCGGAGGGACTCCTTGAAGGCCTCCACCGCCTCCTGGTATTTCTTCTGCTTGAGAGCCAAGTTGCCGCTGTTGTGGAAGTAGTCCGAAGCCCTGGAGGGCGACAGATTCTTCAGAGTATCGCCCAGGTCCTTGAAATACAGCTCCGCCTCGTTGTAGCTCTCAGCCTTGTAGAGGGCATTGCCCAGATTGTACTTGGCGGTGACCGAGGCCGAATCGGCGATCAGGGCCCGCTTGTAGTCTATCTCCGCCTCGCGGTACAGCCCCTTCTTGAAGTCCCGGTTGCCGGCGCGGACCTCCGAGCGGTCGCTCTGGGCCGAGAGCACGGCCGGTGAGAGCACCAGCAAGGCAGCCAGGACCGCGAGAGTCCTGCCGCTGCGGCCGAAAAGGCTCCTGCGGTTGCGGGTATCGGACATGAAGAACTCCAGGAGGAGGAATACGAGTGCTATTGCAAAAAAGTACATATACTGTTCGTCAAATTCTTCGAATACTACGGACTGGAACTCCTTGTCCTGGAGGGTGCGGATCTCGTCGATGACGGGATTGAGGCCGAACTCCGTGTTGCCCGCCCTTACGTAGAGGCCCTGTCCTGCGGAGGCGATGTCCCTGAGGGTCTGCTCGTCGAGACGGGTGACGACGATATTGCCGTCCTTGTCCTTGAGGAGGCCGCCGTCCATCGGAATCGGCTTGCCCTCGGGAGAGCCTACTCCGATACAGAATACCCTCGCTCCCATATCCACGGCATCACGGGCAGCTGCCACGGGGTCGTCCTCGTGGTTCTCGCCGTCGGTTATCAGGATGATGGCCCGGCTGTGCTCGCTCTCCGAGGTGAATCCGCGGATGGCAGTCCTGATGGCCTCGCCCAGAGCGGTTCCCTGCACGGGCACGGACTCGGTGGTTATGGAGTTGAGGAAAATCTTGGCCGAGACGTAGTCGGAAGTGATGGGCAGCTGGACGAATGACTCGCCTGCGAAGATAATCAGGCCGATACGGTCGCCCTGCAACTCGTCCACCAGCTTGGAGATGGCCAGCTTGGCCCGCTCCAGACGGTTGGGAGAGTAGTCCTCGGCCAGCATGGAGTTGGAGACGTCGAGCACGACCATGATCTCCGCTCCCTTGATCTGCCTTTCCTTGAGGGTGGCTCCTATCTGGGGTCTGGACATGCCGATGCAGAAGAACAGCAGGGCAATGGAAAGAAGGGTCAGTTTGGCCCATCCCTTGCGGCGGGGCACCTCGGGTGTAAGCCGCGCCACCAGTTCCGGATCGCCGAAACGGGCGATTCTCTTCCTTCTGAGCCGGCGCATAAGCCAGTATGCTATGAATATCAGGGGTATCAGCAGTATCAGCAGCAGATACCCGCCTTGTGCCAAATATATCATGCTATCCTCCTTGCTGCAAAAAGTCTCAAAATTATCTCAAGCAGGAATGCGGCCAGGGCCCAGATGGCGAAGCGGCCGAATTCCTCGGTATAGACGGGGAAGGAGTCGACGGTAATCTTGACCTTCTCCATCTCGTTGATCTCACCGTAGATCTGCAGGAGCTTGGTGTTGTCGGTAGCCCGGAAGTAGGACCCTCCGGTCTGCTCGGCTATCTGCTCCAGCAGTTTCTCGTCTATCTCCACGGGGATGTTCTGCACCTGCACTCCGAAAGGAGTCATCACGGGATAGGGAGCCGTACCCATCGCTCCCACTCCTATCGTATAGACGCGGATGCCGTAGGTCTTGGCTATTTCCGCAGCAGTAAGAGGCGCTATCTCGCCGCGGTTGTTCACTCCGTCGGTAAGCAGGATCACCACGCGGCTCTTGGCCTGGGAGTCCTTGAGGCGGGCCACGGCATTGGCCAGGCCGTTGCCTATCGCGGTACCGTCATCTATCAGGCCGCACTCTATCTCCTTGATGAGGTTGATCAGGGTGGCGCGGTCGGTGGTCAGGGGCGACTGGGTGTAGCTCTCGCCGGCGAAGACCACCACTCCGATACGGTCCGAAGGCCGCTGGGAGATGAACTCTATGGCTATGTTCTTGGCCGCCTCTATACGGTCCGGGTTGAAGTCGCGGGCCAGCATACTGGTGGACACGTCCAGGGCCAGGACGATGTCGATGCCCTCGGTGTCGGTCCGGCTGACATTGGACGAACTGCGGGGCCGGGCGATGGCCACTATCAGCAGCGCCACTGCTATCAGCCTCAGCACTGCCGGCAGGTGGCGGAGCACCCGGGCCGCTCCTGCACTTGCCGCAGAGAAAGGGACGGCAGTGGACATAGCCACGTAAGGACGGCGGCGGCGCACCTGCTTCCATACGTACCAGGCAGCCATCGGGACGAGCAGCAGTTCCAGCCACAGCACCCACGGATACTCAAAGAAAAGGTTATTCATCGCCCTGCCCTCCTGTCATTCCGGTTTTGTCCCCGTTTCCGTCATTTCCTGTCCGTGAGCTGCCCTTTCCGTCTGCTCCGGCATTATTTCCGTTCTTCCCGGCTTTTTCCGCATCCGACTCCAGTTCCTGCATGAAAGTGTCGTTGACGAAGCGCACGGCTGCAGGCACGGCATTCTCATTCTCGGACTCGGAGGCCGTGTACTTGGCGAACTTTACCAGGTCGGCCGTCCCGAAGAGGTCCTTGAGCGACTCATAGTCAGAGGGCTGTATATCCTTGACGGACAAGTCTGTAAGTATTTCGGCAGAAGTACGCTCGATAGTCTTGACACCGAAGCGTTTCTCGATGTAGACGCGGAGGGTGTCGGTAATCTCGGTATAGTACTGCTTCTGGTTGCCGGTCTGCCAGAGCTTCTCGCCCCGGATACGGTCCAGGTCGCGCAGAGCCACGATGTGGGGAGGGTCCTGCGGAGTGGGCTTGCCGAAGAGAGGACGGTTCTTCCGCCTGCGGACTATCAGCCGCCAGACGGCTATGATGGCGGCCACCAGGACAATGCCTCCGACCACCCACGGCAGCACCTCCGCGAAGGTCACCGGGTAGCGGAACTGCGGCCGGATGTCGTACATCTCGTAAGTCGTGGTGTCAATGGGAATGGTCGTAACTTCCAGAGGCACCTCCGGCAGACGGAGAGTGTCCACGGCATCCTCACCCCGATATACATACACCACCAGCGGGGGCAGGACATAGCTGCCGCTGTCAAATGAGGTGATGGTGGCGCGGGTCTGTACCCGGGAGAAGTCCCGGCCCCGGTCCACCGTATCTATCACGAAATCCCCTATCAGCTCGACTCCGGGCACCACATAGCCGGACATCGAGTCTATCCTGACCGACATTCCGCGCGGCACCTGCATCTCGGACGTCCATTCGATCTGGTCACCGATCAGAATCGTATCCCGGGAGACCCCGGCCGAGACTATCTCCTGCGCCCCTGCCCTCAGGGCGGAAAGCAGCAGAAGGGCCGCAGCCGCCGTCATTATACTGATTATTCTGTTTCTCATATTTTACATTGTCCTATAACATTCATTCCCCTATGCCCGCGTCTGGAACAGAGCCACCAGGCTCTTGACATAGTCCTGGTCGGTCCGGATGCTGACGGTGTCCACCTTGTACTTGCGCAGGGTCAGCAGAGTCTCCGCGTAGGCCTTCCTCGCCCACTCCCCGTAACTCTCGCGGACGGAGCGGCGGGAGGTATCCACGTAGACGATGCGGCCCGTCTCATTGTCCCTTACCGGGAGAAGGCCCACGTCTGGCAGGGTGCGGTCCCTCTCGTCGTAGATATTGATCACCGACAGGTCGTGCCGGTTCACCGCCACCTTCAGAGCGTCCTCGTAGCGGGGGCGGAAGGTCTGCGGGTCGATGTCCAGCATGTCGGAGAGCAGGAATGCCGTGCACTTCTTCTTCAGGGCGTTGGTCAGGAAGCGGAGGGCCTCCCCGATGTCCGTACCCTTCTCCTCCGGGCGGAACTCCAGTACCTCGCGGATGATCCTCAGCAGGTGGCTGCGGCCCTTCTTGGGAGGGATGAATTTCTCCACGCGGGTGCTGAAGAACAGGGCCCCGACCTTGTCGTTGTTGATGGATGCGGAGAATGACAGCACCGCCGCTATCTCGGCCGTGAGATCCTTCTTTGTCTTGGAAGAGGTTCCGAACCAGCCGGAGCCGCTGGCGTCGATGAGCAGCATGACGGTCAGCTCCCTCTCCTCCTCGAACACCTTTATATAAGGAGTCCCCGTACGGGCGGTCACGTTCCAGTCCATATTGCGCACATCGTCCCCTATCTGGTACTCGCGCACCTCGCTGAAGGCCATACCGCGGCCCTTGAAGGCCGAATGGTATTCCCCGGCGAAGATCTGGCTCGAGAGAGCCCGGGTCTTGATCTCGATCTTGCGTACTTTCTTCAACAGGTCGTTGCTGTCCATAGACTACGGCACCTCCACTGCGTTGATGATATCGGATATGATGTTTTCTGATGTGACATTCTCAGCCTCGGCCTCGTAGGTCAGGCCGATACGGTGACGGAGCACCTCGTAGCAGACGGCCCTCACGTCCTCCGGAATCACGTAGCCGCGTCTCTTGATGAAGGCGTAGGCCTTGGAGGCCATGGCCAGGGAGATGGAGGCACGGGGGGACGCTCCGTAGGAAATCATGTCCGTCAGGGACTTGAGACCGTAGTCCGACGGGGTGCGGGTGGCATATACGATATCCACGATGTAACGCTCGATCTTCTCGTCCATGTACACCTCGCGCACCACCTCGCGGGCCTTGATGATGTCCTCGGGCTGGAGGACGGCGCTGGCCTTGGGGAAGGTGCCGCTGTTGTTCATGCGGATGATCAGTTTCTCCTCCTCCTTCTTGGGGTAGGTCACCACTACCTTCAGCATGAAACGGTCGACCTGGGCCTCGGGCAGCGGGTAGGTACCCTCCTGCTCGATGGGGTTCTGGGTGGCCATCACGAGGAAGGGCTCGGGGAGCTTGAAGGTCTGGTCACCGATGGTCACCTGGCGCTCCTGCATGGCCTCGAGGAGGGCGGACTGCACCTTGGCCGGAGAACGGTTGATCTCGTCGGCCAGTATGAAGTTGGCGAATACAGGGCCCTTCTTGATCTGGAACTGCTCGCTCTTCTGACTGTATATCATCGTACCGATAAGGTCGGCGGGGAGCAGGTCGGGGGTGAACTGGATACGGCTGAACTTAGCATTCACACACGAGGCCAGAGTATTGATGGCAAGGGTCTTGGCCAGACCGGGAACACCTTCGAGGAGGATGTGGCCGTTGGCCAGAAGGCCGATAAGCAGATTCTCCACCAGATGTTTCTGTCCTACGATCACCTTCGTCATCTCCATCGAGAGGATGTCCACGAAGGCGCTCTCTTTCTGAATTCGCTCGTTTAATTCTTTAATGTTTACGGTGTCCATATCAAAATATTTGTATTTTTGTCATCGAAATTTTACAAAAATAGTCGATTTTCTCCAATAATGAGGTTTTTCGCTTCAATATCTTACAACGGCTCGGGGCTCTCCGGATGGCAGATTCAGGACAATGCTCCCAGCGTCCAGGATGAGATCCAGAAGGCAATGTCGGCCGCTCTGGGGGAGAAAATCACTGTGGTGGGGGCCGGAAGGACGGATGCGGGTGTCCATGCCTCGGACTTCACAGCCCATTTCGACTCTGACAGCCGCTGTCTGACGGAAGGCCCCGCGCACGTAATCTACAAAATAAATGCCATTCTGCCGAAAAACATCGTGCTCCGCGACATCGTCCGGGTCAGGGATGACGCCCACGCCCGCTTCGATGCCGACAGCCGCACCTACCGGTACTACATCCACGGGCGGAAGGACCCTTTCGTACAGGATTTTTCCTGGTACTGCAAGTATCCTCTGGACGTGGAGGCCATGAACCGGGGGGCTGAGCTGCTGCTGGGACAGCACGATTTCAGCTGCTTCGAGAAGACCGGGAGCGCGGCCACTTCGCCCCTTTGCGAGGTAACGGCCGCCGGGTGGAGCTGCTGGACTCCGGTCATAGCGCCGATGCCCGTGGTGCAGCCGCTGCCGTTTGCCGCACCTGCAGCCGGTGATGCTCCTGTATCCGGGACGGTGCCCGCAGAAGCCACGGCCGGAGCTCCGGATACCGCTCCATTGTACCTGGTATTTACCGTTACGGCCAACCGCTTCCTGCGCAACATGGTCCGGGCCATAGTCGGGACCCTGGTCGAGGTGGGACGCGGACGGCACGAGCCGGAATGGGTCCTCGACGTGCTGGCCTCCCGCGACAGATGCCGGGCCGGACAGTCCGTACCGGGGCATGCCCTCTTCCTGACCCGGGTGCACTACCCGGACGACGTTTTCCGATATTGATTTTACTAACACTAAGACATTTACACATTCAACACCATGCTGACACTACTCCAAGCCAACACCGCAGACCTCCTCATCCAGGAGGCAGCCGCCCCCGAAAAGATGTCCCTCATCAAGATGGCCGTCGCCGGAGGATGGCTGATGATCGTACTCCTGATCCTGTCCATCATAGCCATCTACATCCTCGGCAACCGTCTCTGGGCCATCCGCCAGGCAGGAAAGCTCGACCCTCACTTCATGGCCAACATCCGCGAGCTTGTCAGGGCCGGAAAGACCTCCTCGGCCATCAGCCTCTGCCGTGAGAACTCCTCGCCCATCGCCCGCCTCATCGAGAAAGGGCTCGAGCGTCAGGGCAATCCCCTGCCCGACATCCAGGCCGCAGTCGAGAACGTAGCCAACATCGAGGTAGCCAAGCTCGAGAAAGGGCTTCCGATGCTCGCCACAGTGGCCGGAGGCGCCCCGATGATAGGATTCCTCGGTACCGTAATCGGTATGATCCAGGCCTTCTACAACATGGCCTCGGCCGGCAGCAACATCGACATCACACTCCTCTCCGGAGGCATCTACACCGCCATGGTGACCACCGTGGGCGGTCTGTTCGTCGGCATCATCGCCTACTTCGGCTACAACTGGCTCACATCCCGCGTCAACGATATCGTATTCAAGATGGAGAGCGAGACCATCTCGCTGATGGACATGCTTGCCCAGGCTGACTCTCAGCCGGAGCACTCCGGCGAAACCGCATCCCACAGACCGGCCAGGCGCAGCACTGCGGGCACTGCCAGGACAGCAGCGACCGGCACCGCCAGGACAGCAGCCCCCAAGCCGGCCGGACGCAGCAGCCGCACTTCAGGCACAGGTACCCGGGATACAGCCTCTTCTGCTGCCACTCCTGCCGCTTCTGATGCTTCTGCCGCTTCCGACGCGGACGGCAGCTCCGAAACATTTACCATAGACAAAGACATTTAACGATGGCCATCAAACGCAGAACCAAGGTCGAGCCGGCATTCTCGATGTCCTCCATGACGGACATCGTGTTCCTGCTGCTGATATTCTTCCTGGTGACCTCGACCCTGATCAACCCCAACGCCCTCAGGCTCCTGCTGCCCAAGAGCACCAACCAGATCTCCGCCAAGGCCACCGTCAGCGTATCCATCAAGCACTACCCCGAGCTCGGGACCTACACCTACCACATCAACGGAGATCCCCAGGCAGTACCCTTCGCAGACATAGAACCGGCCCTCCAGCTCCTGCTGCGGGACTCCGACGACCCCACCTTCTCTATCTACGCCGACCGTACAGTGCCGATAGAAGAAGTAGTAAACCTCATGAACATTGCCAAGCGCAATCAGTACAAGGTCATACTGGCCACGGCACCGGAATAGCGAGGTGAGCATTTGCCGCGCCCGGCCGTCCACTGAAAGCCTGACACTCCACCACGCCCGACACATATCAGCCGATACAGAACCGACACAATGAACAACCGTAAAGCCACATACGCAGGTATCCTGCTCACAGTAGCAGTCCACGCCATACTGCTGATGTTCGGATTCCGATCCCAACTGCAGAAGATGGATGTGCCGCCGTCTGTCCAGGGTATGCTCATAGAATTCCCGCCCGAGGAAGAGTCCGTACCCATCCGGACAGCCGTGGGAGTGGAGCCGCGTGCCGAAGAGGCCGACCCTGTCGAGGAAGTTCGTCTCGTACAGAAAGCCGAGGCGCCTGTAGCCGCCGATGTGGCCGAGAATACCGGTGTTGAGACCACCGTCGGGAACGAAGGCGACGTTGAGGTGCCCGAGCCGCCCGCCGAGAAACCCATCGACCGCCGCGCCCTCTTCTCCAGCCGCCGGTCCAACCGCACCGATACCGCAGCAGTCCAGGTTGCCTCCGAAATCTCTGACCGCCTCACCGCCGGCCATCCCCAGGGCAACACCGAAGAGGGTTCTCCCGACGGCCGCCCGACCGCCCGCCTCGAAGGCCGTACCGTCATGGGCAACCTGCCCCTCCCCGAGTACTCCGTCCAGAACGCCGGCACAGTAGTCGTCCGCATCATGGTCGACCAGTACGGCACCGTCACCAGCGCCGTCCCCGGAGCCCGCGGCACCACCGTCCAGGACGCCACCCTCTGGGAAGCCGCCAAAAAAGCCGCCCTCAAAGCCAAGTTCAACGTCTCCGCCTCCGCACCCGCCGTCCAGGAAGGCACGATCACATACGTATTCACCTTGCGGTAAGCACGCTGCGATACCCGCCTGTGTCCGTGCCTCCGTTTTACCCCACTGCATCCCACCTTCCGAAGGTGAGACACTTTCCCGCATTTTCCGCTCACCTTCCGAAAATGAGTAAACGCAGTACCGCCTCCAGAGCACCATACTGCCGCGTTCCACCTCCCAGCAGACCTTTCCCACCTTCCGAAGGTGAGGCACTTTCCCGCATTTTCCGCACACCTTCCGAAGGTGCGTAACTCCACAGCCATTTCATACCTCTTTCGAAGGCAGGATAGCATGCGAAAGAGATATGGCACAGCCAGGAAACATTTCTTACCGGATACGGGATGTTCAGACGGTAGTGCGGGCCAGCGCCTCATAGAGCGGTTCGCGCTCGCGGTAGAGGCGGTCGATGACGTCGCGCAGGGGGGTGTCGCCGCGGTTCTCGAGGAGGGTGCGGCCGCCGGTGTCTTTCGACAGGCGGTTGAAGATGGTGTCGATGTCGGTCTTGACGTAGACGCAGTAGGTGAAGCGGGAGATGAGGTCGCGGCAGCCGGGGGTGGTGACAATGCCGCCTCCGAGGGAGAGGACGAGGGTGCAGCGGTGCATGTCCTCGAGGGTTTCAGGGTGCTCCGAGATGTGCTCTTCGAGGATGTCCTCCAGGCACTCCTCCTCTATCTTGCGGAAGCCGGGTTCTCCGACGGCGGCGAATATCCCGGAGACCGTCTTGCCCTCGCGCTCCTCGATGTAGGCGTCGGTGTCAATCATCGGGGCGCCGACCTTTGCGGAAAGTTCACGGGCCATGGTCGTCTTGCCCGCTGCCATAAAACCTATAAGGGAAATAATCATCGCTGTCTACTTAAAACAGGGTAAGGTCATCGTCTAAGGAGAATTCCACCACGTCGCCGGGTCTGGCACCGCTGCCGTCATTGTCACCGGCTCCGGCGTCATTGCGGTCCTCCGCGGAGGCTTCGGTGCTGCCGCTGCCGGGCCCTGCCGGATTGTCCCCATTGTCCTCATTATCCTGAGAATCAGCGGAGGCGGGGGATGCCGAAGGGTAGTTCAGACCTTCGAGGTCGTAGGTATCCTCCCCTGCGGGAAGATCCTCCGCATCCCGGGCATTGTCCCCGTCCGGAGCATTGTCCTCGGACTCCTCCTTCTGCAGGGGCTCTCCGAAGGCGATGGAGGCAATCTTCTCCCCCGCTCTCTTGCCCTTGGCGCGGAAGCCCTTGACGGCGATAAATTCCTCTGCGTCAATATCAGCCGGCTCCTTGGGCTTGTTGCCTGAGGGGACGAACTCGACGTGGACGGACGGCCAGCGGTCTTCGGAGACGGCCACCAGGCGGGCGCCCTCGTCGACGGGGATGAAGTTCTGGGAGGTATTGTCGCTCAGTTCGAAGCAGAAGCGCTTGATGTAGTAGTAGCCGGAGACCTTGTCCCAATAGATGGCGGTATAGACCTTCGAGGGGTCGAATTTCTCCACTATCAGCAGATCGCCCTGGAACCTGGTGCTCAGGTCGAGACCGGTGGTGTAGAAGGTACCGTCCTTGCAGACGGCCAGGATGTGCTCGTCGCCCCGGAACTCGCCCAGCAGCTCGCCGCGGCCGTCCTCGTTGAGCCGGTCGATGTCGCGGTCAAACCACATCTGCTTGCCGCCTATGGTCGAGACGCCGGCGGCCCGGAGCAGGACCTTCTGAACAGGGTATTTGGTGACGATGTTGCCCATCGAGGCGCGTCCCTTGATGGCCAGCTGTGAGAAATCGTAATCGAGGATCAGGCGCTTGAGGCCCGGGCGGGGACGGAGGTAGACCTTGACGGTCTCGGCCTCGCCGTTGGGGTTGGCAGTGAGCCAGTAGACCTGCGAGCCGGGGGTGCCCTTGGTCAGGTCGTACCAGCGGTCGCGGATGATGCCGGTGACTGCAAAGCGCTTGGCGTACATGGTGCCGCCCTTGCCGTCGCGGTACACGGCATTGTATATGGTGCGGGTATCGCCGCGCTTGAAGACTGCGGCGTGGATGATGCCCTTCTCCACAAACTGCTTGTCGGTCACCTTGCGGAGGGTGTAGCGGCCGTCCTTGATGAAGACGATCACCTCGTCGATGTCGGAGCAGTCGCTCACGTACTCGGCCTCCTCTATCTTCTTGGCCGAGGTGCCGATGAAGCCCTCGGAGCGGTTGATGTAGAGCTTGGCGTTGGAGGCGACGACCTTGGTGGCCTCGATGTTCTCGAAGGAGGTTATCTTGGTGCGGCGGGGATACCTGGCGCCGTATTTGTCCTTGAGGGACTGGAAATAGTCGATGCAGAACTCCGTCAGGTGCTCGAGATGGTAGCGCAGCTCGGCTTCTTTCTTCTCGATGGCGCGTATCTTGTCGGTGACTGCCTTGATATCGAACTTGGATATCTTGCGGACCGGCTTCTCGACCAGCTTCAGGATATCCGCGTCGGTAATCGGGCGGCGGAGCAGGTGCTGGTACTCGAGCATGGCGGCCTTCACGTCCTTGAGCTGCTTCTCCCAGGTGCGGGCGTCGTTCTCGAGGACCTTGTAGACCTTGTTCTCGAAGAAAATCTTCTCGAGGGAGGTGTAGTGCCACTCGCCCTCGACCTCGTCCAGACGGATGGTCAGTTCCTGACGCATCAGCTCCCGTGTCCGCTCTGTGTTATAGCGGAGCACATCGTCCACGCCCATGAAGTGCGGCTTCTTGTCCTTGATCACGCAGGTGTTGGGCGAGATGCTGACCTCGCAGTCGGTGCAGGCGTAGAGGGCGTCGATGGTCCGGTCGGGGGACGTGTCGGCGTAAAGCTGGATCACTATCTCGGCGTGCTCGGCGGTGTTGTCGTCGATCTTGCGGATCTTGATCTTGCCCTTGTCGTTGGCCTTGAGTATGGAGTCTATCAGATCACCGGTAGTAGTACCGTAGGGTATCTCGGTGATGACCAGTGTATTCTTGTTGACCTTCTGGATGTTCGCCCTTACGCGGACTTTTCCGCCGCGCAGCCCCCTGTTATAGGCCGACGTATCGGCATAGCCCCCGGTGGGGAAATCCGGTTCGAGGGTAAAATCCTCGCCTTTCAGCACGGCTATCGAGGCGTCCAGCAGTTCGTTGAAGTTGTGCGGGAGTATCTTGCAGGCCAGTCCTACGGCAATACCCTCCGAGCCCTGGGCCAGCAGGAGCGGGAACTTCACGGGCAGATTGACCGGCTCCTTGTTACGGCCGTCGTAGGAGTTGACCCACTCGGTGAGCTTCGGATTATAAAGCACCTCGTTGGCAAACGGCGTGAGACGGGCCTCAATGTACCTGCCGGCAGCCGCAGGGTCTCCGGTCAGGATGTTGCCCCAGTTACCCTGGCAGTCGATGAGCAGGTCCTTCTGGCCAAGCTGCACCAGGGCGTCCTTGATGGAAGCGTCTCCGTGAGGGTGGTACGGCATGGTGGCGCCTACCAGACTGGCCACCTTGTTGAAACGTCCGTCATCCTCCTCCTTCATCGCATGCAGAATCCTGCGCTGCACCGGCTTCAGACCATCCTCGATATGCGGCACAGCCCTCTCCAGGATTACGTACGAGGCGTAGTCCAGGAACCACTCCCGGTACATGCCCGAGAGCTTGTATTTCTTCGTGCCGTCGGAGATCACCTTGTCGAACTTGCCGGAGAGCACCTCGTCCTCGCCGTCCTCACCTGCGTAGGTGTCGGGGTCCGTGCCAGTATCGGCGTCGGCGTATGCGTCAGGGCCGGCATAGGCATCGGTTCCGGTGTCGGTTCCGGTGTCAGCTCCGGTGTCGGCTCCGGTACCTACGTCGGTGCCTAGATCGGCATAACCGCCGTCACCGCCGTCCTGTTCCAACGCACTCCCGCCGGACACATTTTCTATTCCGTTCCCAGAGGTCTCCAGGCCATCTTTTTCTTCGTCTTCTCTGCTCATCATTTTTCGTTTTTCAGCCGACAAAGATATTAAAAAAATTCAGATACGGGAAATGGAGGCACGCCCTCCTCTCCCACCTTCCGAAGGTGAGCAGAAACAGCCGGAAAGCAGCCGAGCCCTACTCCTTCCGAAGGAGTAGGCTAATACCCGAACGCCGCGAGTTTCCGCTTGTCGTCCCGCCAGTGGGGATCGACCTTGACGTAGAGCTGCAGGAAGACCTTCTTCTGGAAGAAGTCCTCCATGTCGATGCGGGCCTGGGTGCCGACGCGCTTGAGGGACGAGCCGCGGGCGCCGATGATGATGCCCTTCTGGGAGTCGCGCATGACGTTGATGACGGCCCGGATGTCGTAACGGTCGGCATTCTCCTTGAACTCCTCGATGACCACCTCGGTACAGTAGGGAATCTCCTTGTCGTAGTTGGTGAGTATCTTCTCGCGGATGATCTCGGAGGCGAAGAAGCGGAGGTTGCGGTCGGTGAAAAAGTCCTTGTCGTACCAGGGCTCGCTCTCGGGCAGCAGCGACACTATACGTCCGAACACCGGCTCCAGCCCGAACCGCTCCAGAGCCGAGACCGCGAAGACTTCCGCATGGGGCACGGCGGCGGACCACTGCGCGGCCAGGGCGGCCACGGTCTGCTGGTCGCTCAGGTCGATCTTGTTGATGACGATGAGCACGGGGCAGTCCACACTGCACAGCCGCTCGACGTACTCCCGGTTCTTGTCTCCCTTCTCCACCACGTCGGTGACGTAGAGGATGATGTCGGCGTCCCCGATGGCGGTGTTGACGTACTCCATCATGGAGCGCTGGAGATTGTAGGCCGGTTTGAGGATTCCCGGAGTGTCGGAGTAGACTATCTGGTAGTCCTCTCCGTTGACAATGCCCATGATACGGTGCCGGGTGGTCTGGGCTTTGGATGTAATGATGGAAAGGCGCTCCCCGACTAGGGCGTTCATCAGCGTGGACTTGCCCACATTGGGATTGCCTATGATGTTTACGAAACCGGCACGGTGCGGATGCCCCTCCACTACAGGCTGAGCTGCGGCTGAGTCCACCGCGTCTGTCTGAGGAAGGGGCATCTCCGGCTGCATGGCTGCGGAAGTGCTGCTACTCATAGAAATTGAGTTTGAGCATGGTCACCTCCTCCTCGCTGAGGAATCTCCACTGGCCACGGCGCAGGTTTTTCTTGGTAAGTCCGGCAAAATACACTCTGTCGAGCTTGCGTACCCTGTAACCGAGGGCCTCGAACATACGGCGGACGATGCGGTTGCGGCCCGAATGGATCTCGATGCCCACGATGCTGCGGTCATCTCCGTTGTAGGCCACCTCATCGGCGTATGCGGGACCGTCCTCAAGGTCCACGCCCTGTACGAGCCGGTCCATATCCTCGGGCTTGAGGTTCTTGTCGAGGGTCACCTGATATATCTTCTTCTTCTGGAAGGAAGGATGGGTCAGTTTCTCGGCGAGCTCCCCGTCGTTGGTCAGCAGCAGCACTCCGGTCGTGGACTTGTCCAGACGTCCTACGGGGAAAATGCGCTCGGGGCACATATCCCTGCTGATGAGCTGCATCACGTTCTTGTCGGCGTGGGGGTCGCTGGTGGTGGTCACGAAGTCCTTGGGTTTGTTGAGCAGGACGTAGACCTTCTTCTCGCCGCGCAGACGCTCGCCGTTGAAGCGGACATCGTCCTCCGCGGGATTGACCTTCACTCCCATCTCGGTGACAACCTGTCCGTTGACGGTCACCAGACCGGCGGAGATATACTCGTCGGCCTCGCGGCGGGAGCAGATGCCGGAGTTGGCGATAAACTTGTTGAGACGCACCATGCCGTCGTCCTCCTTCACCACTGCGGGTGTCTGGGGCACACGGGGCTTCTCCATGCCGGGGTGCTCGGAGCGGAGACGGTGCTCGAAGCCGCGGCGCTCCTTAAACTGACGGTCGGGACGGTCTCCGCCAACGAAAGGCTTACCGCTCTTTCCGCGGAATCCCGGCTTGCCGCCGCCAAATCCGGACTTTCCTCCACGGAATCCGGGCTTGTCACCGCCGTGGAATCCCGATTTGTCCCCGCGGAATCCGGGTTTGTCACCGCCGCGTAAGGCAGGTCTGTCCCCACCCCGGAATCCGGGCTTGCCGGCTCCGTCCTGACGGCGTCCACCGTAACCGGGCCGGTCGCTGCGGAAGTCCTGTCTGTCATTGTCCCTGTGGAAATTCCCGCCATGCTGCCCGGGCTTTGAGAATCTGCCTTCGGGCCTTCCCTCTCCGTTTCTGTCGAAGGACCTGCGGGGTCTGAACGAGGGTCTCTCTCCGGAGGCCCTGTAATCTGAATGCTCTGTTTTCCTGTAGTCTGCGCGGTCCTGTCCCTCCCGGGTCTCTGACCGCCTGATGCGTGGTCTCATGTCGATAGCTGGCTGTTTTTATTGAATTTTGCCCGCAAAGGTATGTCAATCGAAGATAATTTCCTATTTTTACAACATCATTTTCTAAAACGTGTGAAAGTCATGAAGAGGAGAACTTCTGCCACCCCCCGCCGCAACCGCCGCCTCACCCTCGCCGCCGAGAACATCGACATGGCGCTGAGGGCCGTCAGGTCCAACAGACTCAGGTCTTCCCTGACCATTGCCATCATTGCCCTGGGGATCACCTCCCTGGTGGGCATCCTCACCGCCGTCGACTCGATGGACGCTACCCTCAAGGACGCCTACAGCCGCATGGGCGCCGGCATCATCAACATCCGCTCGCTCTACTCGATGCCCGCCGACATGCGCCGCATCCGCAATTCCCGCGAGATATCCCGGGCCCAGGCCGAGCGCTTCACCGACTACTACCGCGCCCCCGCGACAGTCACCATCTTCACCACCGTCCTCTCCGGCACCAGGGCCGAGGCAGGACAGAAGCGCACCAATCCCACGACCGACGTCATCGCCACCGACGGCAACTATATGAAGTACAATATGCTGGAACTCTCCTCCGGCCGCAGTCTATCGGCAGCCGACGTGGAGGGAGGCCGGTTCTATTGTGTCATAGGGGACAATGTGGCCCGCACCCTCTTCGAAGCGCAGGAGGACCCCGTAGGCCAGACGGTACATATCTCGGGACGCAGCTATATTATAATAGGAGTGGCGGCACCCGTCGGGAACAATGCCGGGGGCAGCATGGACGGAAGCATCCTGGTACCATATACCAATGCCCTGGCCAACCTCGCCACCTCCACCCCCGATTTCACGATAGGCATCCTCCCGGACCCTTCGGTAAGTTCGGAAGCCGCTGCCACCGAGGCGGAAATGACCTTCCGGGCAGTGAGGCGGCTCGCCCCCTTCGACGACGCTGACTTCCGCATCACCCGCAGCGAGGCGGTCATCGAAGAGCTCAACTCCACGATGCGCACCCTCACGATAGCCGCCATCGTCATCGGCCTGGTCACCCTGACCGGAGCGGCAGTAGGCCTGATGAACATCATGCTGGTATCCGTCCGCGAGCGCACCCGGGAGATAGGCACGCGCAAGGCCCTGGGCGCCGCCTCGAAACGCATCAAGGCACAGTTCCTGATGGAGTCGGTAATCATCGGCCAGACCGGCGGCCTGATAGGCATCGCCGCCGGCATCCTCATAGGCAACATCATCGCCGCAGTCATGCAGGCCTCCTTCGTCATCCCCTGGCTCTGGATGCTCCTGGCCATCGCCCTCTGCATGGCCGTCGGCATCCTCTCCGGCTATCTCCCCGCAAAACGCGCTGCCGCCCTCGATCCTATCGAGTGCCTGCGGTACGAGTAGCTATGCTATTAACGTAGACATTTAAAGCAGCTCCAGCAGCGCATCGACATCGGCCTCCGTAGTGGCCCAGTCGGTGACGAAGCGGATGGCGCTGCGGCGGTCGTCGAGCTGTTCCCAGAGGGAGAAGGTGGCCTGGCCGCGGAGGCGGTCCACCACAGAATCGTCCACGATGACGAAGAGCTGGTTGGTCTTGGGCGGGGCGTAGAAGGTATAGCCCTTGGAGGAAAGGCCGGCGGCGAGGCGGTCGGCGGCGGAGAGGGCCACCTTGCCCACGCGCTCGTAGAGGCCGTCGGTGAAGAGGGTGGCGAACTGGACTCCGAGCAGACGTCCCTTGGCCAGAAGGGCACCGCGCTGCTTGATGAGCGAGAAGAGGTTGCCTACCAGACCGGGGCGGGGCACGACGAGGGCCTCTCCGAAGAGGGCGCCGCACTTGGTGCCGCCGATGTAGAACATGTCGCAGAGAGAGGCGATATCCTTCAACGACACATCGTTGCGGTCGGAGGCGAGGGCGTATGCCAGGCGGGCGCCGTCCAGATACAGCGGGATGCGGTACTCATGGCAGACACCGGCCATCTCCCGGAGCTCGGCCAGGGAGTACAGACCGCCCTGCTCTGTAGGATGGGTGACATAGACCATGCCGGGCTCGACCATGTGGGCGTAGTTCTCGTCGGCCCAGTAGGCCCGCAGATATTCCCGGACCTCAGAAGCCCGCAGCTTGCCTCCGTCATGGGCGGGCAGGGCCAGGACCTTGTGCCCGGTGGCCTCGACGGCTCCCGACTCGTGATGGTTGATGTGGCCGGAGACGGGCGAGATGACGCCCTGGCAATGACGGAGGACGGCACAGGCGGCGAGGGCATTGACCTGGGTGCCTCCTATCAGCAGATGAATCTGGGCCTCGGGACAGCCGCATGCCTCGCGGATTTTCTCCACGGCGGCGGCAGTATAGGGGTCGTCTCCATAACCGAGGGTCTGTTCCATATTGGTGCGGACCAGTGCCTGCATCACTTCCGGGCAGGCTCCCCGCATGTAGTCGTTTTCAAAATTGAGCATGTTGTTGCCTCCTCCTGTATTGTCCTAGAATAGTTCTTTCTTGCGTATATCCTTGACCCGCAGCTGGATGTTGGCGATGCCGCGGTAGTAGTTCTCTGCGATGGAATAGCAGATGTCCACCGGGTTGCCGGCGTGCAGGTGCTCGAAGTGCTCGGAACGGTTGAAAGCTATCGCCGAGATGTGGCGGTATGGTTCGTCCTCCTGTATCAGCTCCAGCTTCATGTGGCCGTTGTCAGAGCCTACGAGGCGCCCGTTGCCGTTGTCATAGACATTCTCGGTAATGAACACAGGCGAGAGGTTCCCCGGGCCGAAGGGCTGGAACTGCTTGAGTATCCTGAAGAACTTCGGGGTAATCTGCTTGAAGTCCAGATAGGTGTCGATGGTCACTACGGGGGTGAGGATGTCCTCGGTAATCTTGGTTGCGACGACCCGCTCGAATTTCTCCGCGAAGGGTTTCAGATTCTCCTTCTTGAGCGTGAGGCCCGCCGCATACATGTGGCCTCCGAAATTTTCCAGATACTCCGAACATTCCTCTATTGCCTCATAGAGGTCGAAGCCGGCAATACTGCGGGCCGAGCCGGTGATGAAGCCGTTGGACTCCGTAAGGACGATCGTGGGACGGTAGAACGCCTCCACGAGCCTTGAGGCCACGATGCCGACCACTCCCTTGTGCCACTTGGGATTGAACACGACGGTGGACTTGCGCAGGGGATAGTCCTTGGAGCGCTTGACGGTCTCTATCGCCTCGCGGGTGATCTCCTTGTCCACGCTCTTGCGCTCCTTGTTGTGGGTGTCGATGGCCTTGCCGATGCTCTGGGCCTCGTCGTCATTGCGGCAGACGAGGAGATGGACGGCGGTGCGGCCCGACTCCATGCGGCCTGCGGCATTGATCCTGGGGCCTATCTTGAAGACGATGTCGTCGATGGTAATCTTGTGGTTCTCCAGGCCGGAGAGTTTGATGATGGATAGCAGGCCCTTGCTCGGGGAGCTGTTGAGCCGCTCGAGGCCGTAGTAGGCCAGGATACGGTTCTCGCCGGTCATGGAGACCAGGTCTGCGGCAATGCTGACGGCCACCAGGTCGAGGAAGGACTCCACCCATGCGAAGGGCAGTCCCTTGCGGAGGGCGTAGGCCTGGACGAGCTTGAAGCCGACTCCGCAGCCGGATAGGTCGTCGAAGGGATAGCTGCAGTCGTGCCGCTTGGGATCGAGGATGGCAGCGGCGGGGGGCAGGGTCTCGTCCGGCAGATGGTGGTCGCAGATGATGATGTCGATGCCCTTGTCCTTGGCATAGCGGACCTTCTCCACGGCCTTGATACCGCAGTCGAGGGAGATGATAAGGGTGTAGCCGTTCTCCCAGGCCCAGTCTATGCCCTTGTAGGAGATGCCGTAGCCCTCGTCGTAGCGGTCGGGGATGTAGTATTCGACGTTGGGGTTGAAATTGCGTATGAAGGTGTACATCAGGGCTACAGCCGTGGTTCCGTCCACGTCGTAGTCTCCGTATATCATGACCCTTTCCTCCTCGGCGATAGCCTTCTCGAGCCGGTCTACAGCCCTGTCCATATCTTTCATCAGGAAGGGGTCGTGGAGCTTGGAGAGGTCGGGCTTGAAGAACTCGCGGGCCCGGTCGGCTGTGGTGATGCCGCGCTGTACCAGGAGGTTGGCGAGAACCTGGTCGATGCCCAGCTCGGAGGAGAGGGCGCGGACCAGAGCGGGGTTGCCCTGTTCTTTAACTATCCATTTTTTTTCGATTGACATGAGCGCAAATTTACAAAATTTATCGAATGGTGCGGAAGTTGTTTGAAATACTTTCGTAAATTTGCCGATTGAACTAATAACGACAAGATGGAAAATATAGAACTGAACGAACAGGAGCAGAACCGCCGTGACGCCGTCACCAAGCTCCGCGAGCTGGGGATAGAGCCTTATCCCGCAGCGCTTTTCGAAGTCAATACCACATCAACCGAGATAAAGGAGAAATACGATCCGGAGAAGTGCCCCTTCCCTGAGATATCCATAGCCGGCAGGATGATGAGCCGCCGTATCATGGGCGCCGCCTCGTTCATCGAGCTGCAGGACTCCGAAGGCAGGATTCAGGTCTATATCAAGCGCGACGAGATCTGCCCCGGCGAGGACAAGACCATGTACAACACCGTCTTCAAGAAGCTCCTCGACATCGGCGACTTCGTGGGCATCAAGGGCTACGCCTTCATCACCCAGACCGGCCAGCTCTCCATACACGCCAAGAGCCTGACCGTCCTCTCCAAGTCCCTGAGGGTGCTCCCGATAGTCAAGGAGAAGGAAGGCGAGGTCTACGACGCATTCTCCGACCCCGAGCTCCGCTACCGCATGAGGTACGTGGACCTGGTGGTCAATCCCCAGGTAAAGGACGTCTTCGTCAAGAGGACCCGCATCATACAGACCATGAGGGAGTACTTCAACTCCTTCGGCTACATGGAGGTCGAGACCCCCATCCTCCAGCCCATACCCGGAGGCGCCAACGCCAGGCCCTTCATCACCCACCACAACGCCCTGGACATCCCCCTGTACCTGCGTATCGCCAACGAGCTCTACCTCAAGAGACTGATCGTCGGAGGCTTCGCCGGCGTCTACGAGTTCGCCAAGGACTTCCGCAACGAGGGCATGGACAAGTCCCACAACCCCGAGTTCACCTGCATGGAGATTTACGTGGCCTACAAGGACTACATCTGGATGATGGAGTTCGTGGAGAACCTCCTCGAGAAAGTGGCCGTGGCCGTTAACGGCAGGACCAACATCACCATCGGCGGCAACGAGATAGAGTTCCGCAAGCCCTACCGCCGCCTGCCCATGCTCGAGGCCATCCGGGAATACGCCGGAGTGGACGTGCGCGGCATGGACGAGGAGGCCCTGCGCAAGGTCTGCGCCGACCTGCACATCGAGGTGGACAACACCATGGGCGTAGGCAAGCTCATCGACGCCATCTTCGGCGAGTACTGCGAGAAGCATCTGATCCAGCCCACCTTCATCACCGACTACCCCTGGGAGACCTCGCCCCTGACCAAGCGTCACCGCAGCGATCCCTCCCTCACCGAGCGCTTCGAGCTCTTCGTGAACGGCAAGGAACTGGCCAACGCCTACAGCGAGCTCAACGACCCCATCGACCAGCTCTACCGCTTCAAGGAGCAGCTCAAGCTCAAGGACAAGGGCGACGACGAGGCGATGTACATCGACATGGACTTCGTCCGCGCCCTCGAGTACGGCATGCCCCCGACATCCGGCCTCGGCATGGGCATAGACCGCCTCACCATGTTCATGACCGGAGCGCCTTCCATCCAGGACGTGCTCTTCTTCCCGCAGATGCGTCCTGAGAAGAAGCCCGCCGCCCAGGACAATACCGAAGTATCCACGGCAAATGAAAAATAACCGGCACGACCCGGAAATCATCACCTCCCTCCAGAACCCCCGGGTCAAGGAGGTGACGGCCCTACAGAGCAGCTCCTCTCTCCGCCGGGAGAAGGGGCTGTTCGTCGTGGAGGGGCTCCGGGAGGTGGAGCGCTGCCTGGAAAGCGGCTTCCGCCTCCGGTCGGTGTTCTATTGTCCCTCCGTCTGCCGGCACGTCCCTACTCCTTCGGAAGGAGTGAGGGTATTCGAGGTCTCCGAAGCGGTATACGGGAAAATGGCCTACCGCGGGGGCACGGAAGGAATCCTCGCGGTGGTCTGCGGCAATGCGGGGGACCGGTCGCTGGAGGCCCTCGACCGTGTATTGTCCGGAGACAGCTCCGCCCCCCTCATCGTCGTCGTAGAGTCCGTCGAGAAGCCCGGCAACCTCGGGGCAATGCTCCGCACCGCCGACGCCTCCGGAGTTTCCGCCGTCCTGGTCTGCGACCCGCACACCGACCTCTACAACCCGAACCTGATCCGGGCCAGCCTCGGCGGGGTATTCACCCGCAACATCGCCGTCTGCTCCTCGGAGGAGGCCATCGCCTGGCTCAAGGCCCGCGGCATCAGCATCCTCACCGCCCAGCTGCAGGACTCCGAGCTTTACTACGACACCGACATGACCCGCCCTACCGCCCTGGTATTCGGTACTGAAGCCGACGGCCTCACCGACATCTGGAGACGTGCCGCCGACGCGCACATCCGCATACCCATGCTCGGCCGCATCGACTCGCTCAACGTCTCCGCCTCCATGGCCGTCCTATGCTATGAGGCCCTGCGCCAGAGACATGGACAGCCACAACGGGGATCCCACCGCAACGATTAGTCCTGACATGCCATGAAAGAATCAGACAATCCCAAGAACCTGGCAGAACCGGAATGGCCCGGCGCACTCGGCAGCCGGAACGACCGCCCCATGCGCCTCGGCCTGATCGGCTGCCCCATCAGCCACAGCAAGAGCCCGGCTCTATTCCTGGAGCACTACGCCTCAAGACCGGACATTCTGGAACACTGGAGCTACGACCTCATCGAGCGGGACACCTTCGACGAAGCCTGGGCGGCATTCCTCCAGGACTACGTCGCCGTCAATGTCACCGCCCCCTTCAAGGAAGACGCATTCAAGGCCGCTGACACCCACAGTTATTCAACCCTCAGATGCCTGGCCTCCAACCTGCTTGTCAAGTCAGGCTCGGGCGTAAGTGCATACAACACTGATTTCGAAGCCGTCCTGAAGATACTGCAGCAGGAGTTCCCGAAGCCGGAAGAACACAGAGCCATGGTAATCGGTTGCGGAGGAGCCGGCAAGGCGGCGACAGCAGCGGCACTGGAAGCCGGCATGAAGGTCTACCTGTGCAACAGGACCGTCAGCCGGGCACAGGAATTTGCGGACTACCTGCGCCGATACGACCCGCATAAGTGCGGCACCGTCTCTAAAATACTGAACCTTAACGGATACGCCTCCATATCCACCATCGAGGCCGCCAACATCCAGTGGACAATTCCACCGGCCCTCAAAATCGCCATCTACGAAGCCGACACCATAATATACACTCTCCCCGGACCTTCGGACAATCTCAGACGCTTTCTCTCCGACGACCCTGGCCTGCTCGCCGGCAAGACCGTCATAGAGGCCAACTACAAGTCCCCCGTCCTGTCCTTCACACCCTGCCGCCACTACATCTCCGGCCTCACCTGGCTCCGCCTCCAGGCCCTCGCCACGTACCGCATCGCTATCGGCAGGTGAGGCGGAGTGAGCGCAGATCATAACTTCTTCCCTCCACTGACTCCTTCCGAAGGAGTGAGCCGCCCGAGACAATCTAGGTAGTGCCCACCTTCGGAAGGTGAGTGAGCCCATGACAGGGGTTCGTGCAGGGATGTGGCACCGCAACGGCACCGAATCGCGGAATTTGCTGCCGTTGTGGAAGGAGGATGGAGTGGCAATCCCGTTCAGAGAGTCCCTGGCGATGGCTCTGCAGGAAAGGCAGCACCGCAACGGCACCGAATCGCGGGATTTGCTGCCGTTGTGGGAAGATGAACGAGGAGGGCAATGATGACCGAGGAGGGCAATGATGACCGAGGAGGGCAATGACCGGGAAAGGAATGCCGCAGATTACCGTCCGCCGGCCTTCTCGTCCAGACGCAGTTCCGGATGGCGGTCAGAGGAGCGGCTGAGCAGCACGGACACCACTATCGCGCAGACAGCCAGGCCGATGAAGAAGTACTCGGCGACTACCGGTGAGGAGGCGCGGTCGATGATGTGGCCGACGACTATCGGGACGGTGAACAGTCCGATGTTCTGCACCCAGTAGACGAGGGAGAAGGCCGTACCCAGCCGGCTCTCGGCGATAATCTTCGGAAGCGAAGGCCACATGGCTGCCGGGACGAGGGAGTAACCCAGACCGAGCACTCCGATAGCGATAAAACCGAAGGCCGGCACACCAGGAGCGAAGGCCACTGTCAGATGGGAAAACAGAATCATGGCCGACCCGAGGATCATGATCTTCGTACCGCGTCCCACCCGGTCCACGACGGCTCCGAACAGGGGCGCGAACACCAGGGTAAAGAAAGGTATCATGGCCACCATCACCGAGGCCACGTCACTGTCAATGCCGAAGCGAGGCATAAGGATAGCGGTGGCGAACTTGCGGAAGGACACCACGCAGCAGTAGAAGAATACGCAGAGCAGGGAAATCAGGATAAAATGCCGGTCGGTAATGACTTTCAGCACGTCCCGGAAACGGAAACGGTCCTCGGCCGGAGAACCGGTATCGGCTGCTCCAGAGGCAGAACCGGCAGCTGCCCCCCGCCTGTCCGCCCCATAGTCCATCGCCACGAACAGCCCCCACAGCACCAATGCCCCGAGCAGCAGGACCATCCCGACCACAGCCGGCTTCGAAGTCTCCGAAAACGGAATATACCCCTCCAGCTCCACGATCCGCGGCACCACTATCAGCGCCACGGCAGTACCCAGACGGGCCAGGGCGAGCTGCAGTCCCATGGCCAGGGCTATCTCCCGGCCCTTGAACCATTTGGCTATGGCCCGGTTAACCGTCACTCCGGCTATCTCGCTGCCGAGTCCGAACATCGCGCACCCGGCATACGCCAGCGACAGCGACGGCTTGGCGAACACCCCAGACAGCCACGCACACAGCCGGCTGCCGGCGAAACTCTCGGATATGGCGTATGTTATCAGTGCCGCCCCTCCTACCATCAGCCCCACGAATATCGAGCCGGTCAGCCTCACCCCCCAGCGGTCCAGCAGCATGCCGCAGATAATCAGTCCGCCGAAGATGCACAGCAGGGAATAGGCGCTCCTGTAGAAGCCGTAATCGGCCATGGACCAGCCGAGGGCCACCATAGACGGGTCCTCGAACTCCTGATTGATGGTCGAGAAGATGTCGTCGAAGAAGTACGACGCGAACATCGGCAGGGCAAGACACAAGAGGGCCACCCATCGGATGGCCCCCGTATCTTTCAAAGTCTTGAAAAGCTTACTCATCTTTCTTCACCACATTGGGCAGTTCCAGACCATAACCCTTGCGGCGGTCCTCAGACTTGAGCAGGAAGCTGAAGATGAAGGCCAGGATACCGAACGATGAGAATATAATCATAGGTGCGAGATAGCCGCCGGTCGACTGGAGCACCTTGCCGATAAGCAGGGGTACCAGACAGAGTCCGATATTCTGCACCCAGAAGATGAGGCAGTAGGCACTTCCGAGTATCTTTTCGTCGATAATCTTGGGCACCGAGGGCCACAGGGCGGCAGGTACGAGGGAGAAGCTGACTCCTAAGATTGCAATCAAAGCAACTGCCAGCCACTTATTATGAGGCTGAGGACAATGAGGCAGGATGAAGGCAAATGACAGATGACACACTATCATGATGATTGCACCCAGCATCAGCATCGTCGCGCCCTTGCCCTTACGGTCCAGGAAGATACCGAGCAGAGGGGTAAGGCACATCGCCAGAATCGGGAAGAAGCTGAAAAGCTGGGAAGCAGTGGCATTGTCCACTCCGAGGGTCACCTCCAGATAGTTGGGAGCGTATCTCTGGAAGGGGAAGATAGCCGAGTAGTAGAGCACGCAGAGCAGGGCCACCAGCCAGAACATCTTGCTGGAGAATATCTTGCCGAGGTCCCTGATATGGAACTCGTCCTCCGGGGACTTCTCTTCGGTAGCCATTCCGGCTGCAACCAGCTGCTTGTCGAACTTGGAGTCCATCACCGAGAATACGATATAGTTGATAAGGCCGATGAGCAGGAGGACGGTGCAGAAGCCCACGGGAGCCACCACCGACTGGTCGAAGCTGTTGGAGATGATGGGCGCCAGCCACATGACGGCGAACACACCGAGACGGGCGATAGCCATCTCAAGTCCCATTGCGAGGGCCATTTCCTTGCCTTTAAACCACTTGGCTATGGATTTGGATACCGTGGTACCGGCCATCTCGCAGCCGCAGCCGAAGATCATGAAACCGAGGGAGGCCATCTTGGCACTGCCGGGCATGGCTGTCCACCAGCTGTCGAGCCAGGCATTGAAGCCAGTACCCTGGAACCACTCGCTCACACCCACGAACTTTATCGCGGCGCCGAGCACCATCAGGGAGGCGGAGAGAGTTCCGGTAAAGCGGATACCCATCTTGTCCAGGATGATACCTGCCAGAATCAGGAAACCGCACACGTTCAGGATATATTCGGATGCAGCGTATGTTCCGAACGCGCCGCTGTCCCAGCCCCTGGCCGACTCGATCAGGGATTTCAGAGGGGACATCACGTCCACGAACATATATGCGAAAAACATCATCAGCGCAATGAGAATCAACGCTGTCCAACGGGCTACAACACTGTCGTTGAGCATTTTTGCCATTTTTTCTTGCATGTGATCTAGAGTATTAGGATTAATTCGGGTCAAAAGTACAAAAAATAATGCTATCTTAGCAGTCCGAAATTAAAACAATCCGATTATGTCACTGAATAAAGTCCTACTTATAGGAAACGCGGGAAGGGATCCCGAGATCCGGCACCTGGAAAGCGGCACCATGAACGCCACTTTCTCCCTGGCCACCACCGAGAGGTACAGGGACCGCAGCACCGGAGAGATGAAAGAGCAGACCGAATGGCACAACATCGTGTGCTGGAGAAACTTAGCAGAGATAGCAGAGAAGTACGTCAAGAAAGGCACGCAGCTCTTCATCGAGGGCCGCATCCGTACCCGCTCCTACAACGACAAGGACGGCAACACCAAATACATGACCGAAATCCTCGCCGACAACATGCAGCTCCTCGGCCGCAAGGCGGACAACCCCGGCAACCAGGGCGGCGGCTACTCCCAGGGAGGAGGCTACCAGCAGCCCTACCAGCCCCAGCAGCAGGGAGGATGGCAGCAGCCCCGGCAGAATTTCCAGCAACAGCAGCAGAACTGGCAGCAGCCCCAGCAGCCTCAGGGGTACAATGCCCCCGCACAGACAGCCCCCGCCGCAGACTCCTTCGGCGGCGCCGAGGAGGGGGACGACCTCCCGTTCTAGAACATTGTCCTGAAACAGAAGAAATATCATGAGCAACAATACAGCAAAAGTAGACGTCGTACTCGGCCTCCAGTGGGGAGACGAGGGCAAGGGCAAGATAGTGGATGTCCTTGCACAGAAATACAATATCATCGCCCGCTTCCAGGGCGGCCCGAACGCCGGACACTCGATCCAGCACGGAGGGAAGAGTTTCGTACTGCACTCCGTACCCTCGGGCATTTTCCGGGAAGGCACCGACAACCTCATCGGAGGCGGCGTAGTCCTCGACCCGATCATATTCCGGCAGGAGTGCGAGGATCTGGAGAAGCTGGGCGTACCCGTAAGGGAGCGCATCCGCATATCGAAGAAGGCCCACCTCATCACCCCCACCCACCGCATCATCGACGCGGCATCCGAGGCCTCCAAGGGCAAGTCCAAGATCGGCTCGACCCTAAAGGGCATCGGCCCCACCTATATGGACAAGACCGGACGCAATGGTCTCCGCGTAGGCGACATCCTCGCCCCGGACTTCCAGGACCGTTTCGAGGCCCTGAAGAAGAAGCACATCGCCTTCCTCAAGCAGTTTGACTACGCCTACGACCCCGACACCAACGTAAAGGAGTGGATGGCCGCCGTGGACTACCTCCGTACATTCGACCTGGTGGACGGCGAGTACTATATCAACAGCCGTCTCGCCCAGGGCAGCAGCGTCCTCGCCGAGGGAGCCCAGGGCTCGATGCTCGACGTGGACTTCGGATCCTACCCCTTCGTGACCTCCTCGACCACCATCTGCCCGGGCGCATGCCTCGGACTGGGAGTGGCCCCCTCGTCCATCGGCCACGTCTACGGCATCTTCAAGGCCTACTGCACCCGCGTGGGCAGCGGCCCCTTCCCCACCGAGCTCTTCGATGAGACCGGAGAGGAGCTCCGCCGCCAGGGTCACGAGTTCGGCGCCACCACAGGCCGTCCCCGCCGCACCGGCTGGCTGGACATGGTCGCCCTCAAGTACGCCGTGATGCTCAACGGAGTCACAGAACTGATCATGATGAAGGCCGACGTGATGGACACATTCGACACCATCAAGGTGGCCACCGGCTACATCGTGGACGGCAAGCCCCAGGACACCGTGCCCTACGACACCTACGCCGAGATCACTCCAGTATATCAGGAGTTCAAGGGCTGGAAGCAGCCTCTCTCGGCCATCCGCGACGAGAAGGACCTTCCCGCAGAGTTCAAGGAATACATCGCATTTATCGAACAGCAGACAGGAGTGCCTGTAACCGTTATCTCCCTCGGCCCGGACAGGGACGAGACCATTTTCAGGAGATAGGCCATGTCCCTGCTGGAGAAAGTCAACAGCCCCGAAGATATCCGGGGCTTTTCTGTCAAGCAGCTGGAGACCCTCTGCAGCGAGATACGGCAGTACATGATCGGATGCTGCGCCACGAACCCGGGCCATCTGGGCTCGAGTCTCGGTGTGGTCGAACTGGCCGTTGCCCTGCACTACACCTACAACACCCCTACTGACAAGATCGTCTGGGACGTGGGACACCAGGCCTACGCCCACAAGATCATCACCGGCCGCCGGGAGCAGTTCCGCACCAACCGGACCTACGGCGGCATAAGCGGTTTCCCGAAAATGTCCGAGAGCATCTTCGACTCCTTCGGCGTAGGACACTCGTCCACTTCTGTCAGCGCCGCCCTCGGCATGGCCACGGCAGCCAAACTCTCCGGCAGCGGTGAGAAGATAGTGGCCGTCATCGGAGACGGAGCCATGACCGGCGGACTGGCCTTCGAGGGCCTCAACAACGCCGGCGCCATGAAGACCGACATCCTGGTCATACTCAACGACAACCACATCTCCATCGACCACGGCCGCGGAGGACTGCACGACTACCTGCTCAAGATATCCACATCGGAGACATACAACCGCATCAAGAACCACGTCTGGGACACCATAGGCTCCACCCGCCTGCGCCGCTGGGTCCAGAAAGTGATGTTCAGCACCAAGATGGCCATCTTCCGCAGCGGCTCCCTCTTCGAGTCCTTCGGATTCCGTTACTTCGGAGCCATCGACGGCCACGACATCGGCCAGCTGACCACCACCCTCGCCTCCCTGCGCAACATCAAGGGCCCCAAGCTCCTGCACGTCATCACCAAAAAGGGCAAGGGATACCGTCCCGCCGAGGAGGACCAGACCGTATGGCACGCCCCCGGCACCTTCGACCCCGTCACCGGCAAGCGCAACTTCCCCGCGGAACCCGCCGCCGCCCGCTACCAGGACGTATTCGGAGAGACCCTCCTCGAGCTCGCCCGGGCCGATGAGAAGATCGTCGCCGTCACCCCCGCCATGGCCTCCGGCTGCGGCATGAACATCATGATGAGGGAAATACCCGAACGGACCTTCGACGTCGGCATAGCCGAGCAGCACGCCGTCACATTCTCCGCCGGTCTGGCCGCTGCGGGCTACCTCCCCTTCTGCAACATCTACTCCTCCTTCATGCAGAGGGCCTACGACAATGTCATCCACGACGTCGCCCTCCAGAAACTGAAGGTCATCCTCTGCCTGGACCGCGCCGGTCTGGTCGGAGAGGACGGAGCCACGCACCAGGGCGTATTTGACCTGGCCGCCTTCCGCCCCGTCCCGAACCTGGTCATCGCCTCCCCCCTCGACGAGCTGGAGCTGCGCAACCTCATGTACACCGCCGCCCTCCCCTCATTCCAGGGTCCTATTATAATAAGGTATCCCCGTGGAAACGGCGAGGGAGTCTCATGGCGCGGAGCGGAGTTCAGGCCCGTCCCCCTGGGCCGCGGCCGTCTCCTCCACCCCGGGAAGGACGTGGCGGTGCTCTCCATCGGCCCCATAGGCAACAGGGCCGCGGAAGCCGTCCGCAGAGCCGCGGAGACGGGCAGGGAGGCGCTCCACTACGACATGCGCTTCCTCAAGCCGCTGGACACGGACATTCTGGAGGAGGTCTGCGCCAAGGCCGGCACCGTCATCACCGTCGAGGACGGAATGACCGCCGGAGGACTGCACGACGCCGTGGCCTCCTGGATTGCAGAGCGGCATCCGGGTATAAAAGTCATTGGCCTCGGAGTCCCCGACAAATTCGTGGAGCAAGGGACTATCAAGGAGTTAAGGGCAGAATGCGGGTATGACACGGAAAATATTTTCAAAACAATCTGCAATTATTTTTAAAATTGTTTTGGATATTTTAATAAATGATATATCTTTGCAGTCCCAAAAATAAGCGCTGCCGATATAGCTCAGTTGGCCAGAGCAGCTGATTTGTAATCAGCGGGTCGTGGGTTCGAATCCCTCTATCGGCTCAAGTTCATTGAATACGTATAACAAAATATACTCAGGGGAGATACCAAAGTGGCCAACTGGGGCAGACTGTAAATCTGCTGGCGCACGCCTTCGGAGGTTCGAATCCTTCTCTCCCCACACATAGCGAAGAGGCATTGATTAGCGCGAGCAGCGATGCTGAAGATGCCCCCACGACACGAAGCAGGTTTTTCGTTTTGAAGGGGCAGATTCAAGGAACGCGACGAGAGAGCACCGGAGTTTACTCCCGTAAATGAGGATGCGAGCGAGAAGCAGTGACGCAGAAGATGCCCCTTCAAAACGAAAAAGGCGGAAGTAGCTCAGTTGGTAGAGCATCAGCCTTCCAAGCTGAGGGTCGCGGGTTCGAACCTCGTCTTCCGCTCCATTTAAAAGCCAGTGTAGCTCAGGGGTAGAGCGCTTCCTTGGTAAGGAAGAGGTCATGAGTTCAAATCTCATCACCGGCTCAATTTTAATTACATAAAATCAGACATTATGGCAAAAGAAACTTTCAAAAGGGACAAGCCGCACGTAAACATAGGTACTATCGGCCATGTTGACCACGGTAAAACTACTCTGACCGCAGCCATTACCAAGGTTCTGGCTGAGAAGGGACTCTCCGAGGTCCGCTCATTCGACTCCATCGACAACGCTCCCGAGGAGAAGGAGCGTGGTATCACCATCAATACCGCCCATATCGAGTATCAGACTGAGACCCGTCACTACGCACACGTAGACTGCCCGGGCCACGCCGACTATGTGAAGAACATGGTTACCGGTGCCGCTCAGATGGATGGTGCTATCCTCGTAGTAGCCGCTACCGACGGTCCTATGCCCCAGACCCGTGAGCACATCCTGCTCGCCCGTCAGGTGAACGTGCCCAGAATCGTTGTGTTCCTGAACAAAGTTGATATCGTTGACGATCCCGAGATGATCGAGCTCGTTGAGATGGAGGTTCGTGAGCTGCTCAGCTTCTACGGCTTCGACGGCGACAACGCTCCCGTTATCGCAGGTTCCGCTCTCGGCGCCCTCAACGGCGAGCCCAAGTGGGTTGAGAAGGTTATGGAGCTGATGAACGCAGTAGACGAGTACATCCCCCTGCCTGTACGTGACAACGAGAAGCCTTTCCTGATGCCTATCGAGGACATCTTCTCCATCACCGGCCGTGGTACCGTTGCTACCGGACGTATCGAGACCGGTATCGTTAAGGTCGGCGACGAGGTTCAGATTATCGGCCTCGGCGAGGAGCCCAAGAAGTCAGTTGTTACCGGTGTCGAGATGTTCCGCAAGATCCTCGACGAGGGTGAGGCTGGAGACAACGTAGGTCTGCTCCTCCGCGGTATCGACAAGAAGGAGATCAAGAGAGGTCAGGTTATCGCTCATCCCGGAACCATCACTCCTCACAAGAAATTCAAAGCCGCTATCTACGTGCTGAAGAAAGATGAGGGTGGCCGTCACACTCCTTTCCACAACCACTATCGTCCTCAGTTCTTCATCCGTACCCTCGACATCACCGGAGAGATCATGCTCCCTGAGGGAACCGAGATGGTAATGCCCGGCGACAACGTAGAGATCACCGTAGAGCTCATCTACCCTGTAGCTATCAACGCAGGTCTCCGCTTCGCCATCCGTGAGGGCGGCCGTACCGTCGGCTCTGGCCAGGTTACCGACATCCTCGAGTAATCATCTCTCAAGAGATTGCACAATACATGGGGGGCCTACTACTCGGCCCCCTTTTTAAAGTAACCGAGTAGAAAAGGGCCACAGACGGCACAGAATCTGATCGAACCTCTGACTTTTTTTAGGGCTTAGGGCAGGCAGATTCAAGGAGCGCGAGGAGCGAGCACCAAAGGAACTGACGTACCTTAGACATATTTTTAGGGTTCTAGGGCGGCAGTTTCAAGGAGCGCGACGAATGAGCACCGGAGCTTACTTCTGTAAGTGAGGATGCGAATGAGGAGCAGCGACGCCGAAAATGCCGTCCTAGAACCCTAAAAAGGGACATAGTTCAAGGGTAGAATAGCGGTCTCCAAAACCGTTGATGGGCGTTCGAATCGCTCTGTCCCTGCAAGATACCGAGTTGTTACGGGCTCGGCATTTTAACAACCGGCTCAAGGCAAGCTTCCGGCCAAAAGCCGACAAACACTTAAAAATGAGCAGAATATCAGTTTACGTAAAAGAGTCGTACAAAGAACTGACCCAAAAAGTCAGCTGGCCGTCCTGGAACCAGCTTCAGAGTTCGGCGATCGTCGTGATGGTGGCCTCGGTCATCCTCGCGGCTATAATATTTCTGATGGATTTCGTGTTCAGACATCTGGTGACCACGATCTATAACTTATTATACTAAGACGATGGCTGAGCTTGAGAAGAAATGGTACGTCATCCGATGCGCCGGCGGTAAGGAGAAAAAGGCCAAGGAGTACATTGAGAGCGAGATAAGAGCACTCGGTCTCAATGACTACGTATCCCAGATTCTCATTCCCACCGAGAAGATCTATCAGGTGCGCAACGGTAAGAAGGTCAGCAAGGAAAGCATATTCTTTCCCGGCTACGTTCTCATCGAGGCCCATCTGACAGGCGAGCTGCAGCACATCATCCGCAACGTACCCCACGTATCCGGCTTCCTCACGGAGAGACAGGGCAAGGACAAAGAACCCATACCCCTCAGACCCTCCGAGATCAACAGGATACTCGGTATAGTGGACGAGCAGCTCGAGCAGGATGAGGAGAACATCACCCCGTTCATCGTCGGAGAGGCTGTGAAGATCACCGACGGTCCTTTCAACGGCTTCGACGGCACGATCGAGGAGATTCTTCAGGACAAGAAGAAACTCAAGGTGATGGTCAAGATTTTCGGACGCAAGACTCTTCTGGAACTGAATTTTGTTCAAGTAGTTAAAGAATAAATCAAGTATTAATTATGGCTAAAGAGATTGCCGCATTTATTAAATTGCAGATAAAAGGCGGTGCCGCGAATCCCTCACCTCCAGTAGGACCGGCTCTCGGTTCGAAGGGCGTGAACATCATGGATTTCTGCAAACAATTCAATGCCCGTACTCAGGACAAGGCCGGAAAGGTACTCCCTGTAATCATCACCGTTTACAGTGATAAATCCTTTACATTTGTCGTTAAGCAGCCCCCTGTAGCAGTCCAGATCAAAGAGGCCGCCAAGATTGCCAAAGGCTCAGCCGAGCCCAACCGCAGCAAGGCAGGTTCCCTCACCTGGGACCAGGTAAAGGCCATCGCTCAGGACAAAATGCCCGACATGAACGCTTTCACCCTCAAGTCTGCCATGAAGATGGTGGCCGGAACGGCTAGAAGCATGGGCGTCACAGTTACTGGTACATTCCCTGAAGACGTAAAATAATCGCACGCTATGAGTAAATTGACTAAAAACCAGAAAATAGCCGAAGCGAAAGTGGACTTCGGGAAACAGTACAGGCTTCTGGAAGCATGCAAACTGGTGAAGGAAAGCAACTACGCCAAGTTCGACGCCTCCGTTGACCTCGCTGTACGCCTCGGTGTCGACCCCCGTAAGGCAAACCAGATGGTACGTGGCGTTGTGACCCTTCCTCACGGAACCGGTAAAGTTACCCGCGTACTCGTATTATGTACCCCCGATAAGGAGAACGAAGCCCGCGAGGCCGGTGCCGACTATGTAGGTCTGGACGAGTTCGTCGAGAAGATCAAGGGCGGCTGGACCGATGTGGACGTGATCATCTGTACTCCCTCCGTCATGGGTAAGGTAGGTGCCCTGGGCCGTATCCTCGGTCCCCGCGGCCTGATGCCCAACCCCAAGACAGGTACGGTGACCATGGAGATCGGCAAGGCTGTCAAGGAAGTGAAGGCCGGTAAGATCGACTTCAAGGTTGACAAGACCGGTATCGTTCACGCAGCCATCGGCAAGGTGTCCTTCGACGCCGAGCAGCTGGCAGCCAACGCTCTCGAGCTCCTCAACACCATCGTAAAACTGAAACCTCAGTCCCTGAAAGGAACATACGTGAAGAGCATCTTCATCTCTTCTACTATGAGCCCCGGTATATGCATAGATTCGAAAACCTTCAGCGCAGCTGAATAATCAACCAGAGTATCATGAGAAAAGAGGAAAAAGCACAGATTATAGATCAGGTTGCGGCTCAGCTTGCTGAGACTCCCAACTTCTATGTTACCGACATCTCGGGACTCAACGCGGAAAACACCACAGCCCTCCGCAGGGCCTGCTTCGAGAAGGACGTGAAGCTGATGGTCGTTAAGAACACTCTCTTCATCAAAGCCCTCGAGAAGATGGAAGGCGAGGCCGTAGAGGCCATGAAGCCTGTAATGGAAGGTTCTTCCGCCATCATGTTCACCACTACCCCCAACACCCCTGCCAAGCTCATCAAGGAATATGGTGAGAAAATGGGCAAGCCGGTGCTGAAAGGAGCGTACGTTCAGGATTGCGCCTACGTCGGTGCTGAGAACCTCGAGGTTCTCGTCAACATCAAGTCCCGTGAAGAACTCATCGGCGACATCATCGGTCTGCTGCAGTCTCCTGCACGCAACGTCATCTCCGCTCTGCAGGCTTCTGCCGGCGGCAAGATCGCAGGACTGGTCAAGACCTTATCGGAAAAAGAGTAAAAATAAAACAAACAATTTAATAATTAGAAATCATGGCAGATATCAAGAAATTTGCGGAAGAGTTAGTAAACCTCACAGTTAAAGAAGTTCAGGAACTCGCACAGGTACTCAAGGACGAGTACGGAATCGAGCCTGCAGCAGCCGCTGCAGTAGCAGTAGCCGCTCCCGCAGCAGGCGGCGCAGCCGCTGAGGCTGAGCAGACCCAGTTCGACGTAATCCTCACCTCAGCCGGCCAGGCCAAGCTCCAGATCGTGAAGGTCGTTAAGGAGATCACCGGTCTCGGACTGAAAGAGGCCAAGGAGCTCGTTGACAAGGTTCCCGCTCCCGTAAAGGAGAAAGTATCCAAGGCTGAAGCTGAACAGGTAAAAGCACAACTCGAAGAAGCAGGCGGAGAAGTTGAAGTTAAATAAACATACTCCATCCCGCTGACGGGAAAATTCAGGTTTAGGGTCCGCCCAGGACTCTAAACCTTTTTGTCGTTTTTCAAGTTTATCTTCAACAAAACCGGACACAATGGCGCAAAACCTTAACAATCAACGTATTTCATTTGCATCTTCCAAGACTCTTCTCGAATACCCCGATTTCTTGGAGGTACAGCTGAAGTCTTTCAAGGACTTCTTCCAGCTGGACACCACACCTGAAAACCGCCGTAATGAAGGACTGTTCAAAGTATTCCAGGAGATTTTCCCCATCACCGACACCAGAAACAACTTCGTCCTCGAATTCGTAGACTATTTCATCGACCCTCCCCGCTACAGCGTCGACGAATGTCTGGACATGGGTCTGACCTACAGCGTGCCCCTCAAGGCCAAGCTGAAGCTCTACTGCACTGACCCCGAGCATGAGGATTTCGACACCTCGATCCAGGACGTATATCTGGGCACCATACCGTACATGACCGAAAGGGGAACATTTGTCATCAACGGCTCGGAGCGCATCGTCGTATCGCAGCTCCACCGCTCGCCCGGCGTATTCTTCGGGCAGAGCATCCACGCCAACGGAACGAAGCTCTATTCTGCCAGAATCATTCCGTTCAAGGGTTCGTGGATTGAGTTCGCCACCGACATCAACAATGTCATGTACGCCTACATCGACAGGAAGAAGAAGCTCCCTGTCACGACCCTGCTGAGGGCCATCGGATTCGAGGGTGACAAGGACATCCTCGATATCTTCGGACTTGCACGCGAGGTGCAGGCCACCAAGGAAGAACTTACGAAGAATATCGGTTCCAAGCTCGCCGCCCGCGTCCTCAAGACATGGAACGAGGACTTCGTGGACGAGGACACCGGTGAGGTAGTCTACATCGAGAGGAACCAGATCGTCGTTGACCGCGAGACCATTCTCGACGAGAACAACATAGACGACATCGTGGACGCCGGAGTCAGCACCATCCTCCTCCACAGGGACGACGTGGATCTGAGCGACTACACGATTATTTTCAATACCCTCCAGAAAGACGTCTGCAACTCTGAGAAAGAGGCCGTCTTCTACACCTACAGGCAATTGCGCAACTCAGAACCGCCTGACGAGGCCACAGCCCGCGACGTTATCGACAAGCTCTTCTTCTCCGACAAGCGTTACGACTTGGGAGAAGTGGGCCGCTACCGTCTCAACAGGAAGCTGGGCCTGACCACCCCTTCCGATGTCAGGGTTCTGACCAAACAGGATATCATCGAGATCATCAAGTATCTCATCCAGCTGATCAACAACAAAGCCGCCATTGATGACATCGACCACCTGAGCAACCGCCGCATCAGGACTGTCGGCGAGCAGCTCGCCAACCAGTTCAGCGTCGGCCTCACCCGTATGGCACGTACCATCCGCGAGAGGATGAACGTGAGGGACAACGAGGTATTCGTACCCACCGACCTCATCAACGCCAAGACCCTCTCGTCCGTAATCAACTCCTTCTTCGGAACCAGCCAGCTGTCCCAGTTCATGGACCAGACCAATCCTCTGGCCGAGATGACAAACAAGCGCCGTCTGTCAGCCCTCGGTCCCGGAGGTCTGTCAAGGGACCGCGCCGGTTTCGAGGTCCGCGACGTGCACTACACCCACTACGGCCGACTCTGCCCCATCGAGACCCCTGAGGGACCCAACATCGGCCTTATCTCCTCGCTCTGCGTGTATGCGAGGATCAATGATCTTGGATTTATCGAGACACCTTATAGAAAGGTAGAGAACGGCAAGGTGGACATGTCCCCCGAGGGATGCGTCTACATGAGCGCCGAGGAAGAGGAGGACAAGATGGTCGCACAGGCCAACATCCACCTCGACGACGAAGGAGACATCCTCGACGAGCGCATCAGCTGCCGTCACGAGGCTGACTTCCCTGTAGTGACCAAGGATCAGGTACACTACATGGACGTGGCCCCCAACCAGATAGCATCCATCGCAGCATCCCTTATTCCTTTCCTCGAGCATGACGACGCCAACCGTGCCCTCATGGGATCCAACATGATGCGCCAGGCCGTGCCTGTAGTGCGTCCCGAGGCCCCCATCGTCGGTACCGGTCTGGAGAGGGCGGTAGCCCGTGACTCCCGCACCCAGGTGGTCGCAGCCAGAGACGGAGAGGTAGTATATGTGGATGCCCGCGAGATACATGTCAAGTACGACAGGACAGAGGCAGAGAAGTTCGTAAGCTTCGCTCCCGACGTGACAGTCTACCATCTGCCCCTGTACCGCAAGACCAACCAGAGCACCTCGATCCACCTCAAGCCCATCGTACGCAAGGGCGACAGAGTGCATCCCGGACAGGTCCTCACCGAAGGATACGCCACACAGGGCGGCGAGCTCGCCCTCGGACGCAACCTGAAGGTGGCCTTCATGCCCTGGAAAGGATATAACTTCGAGGACGCCATCGTCCTCTCCGAGAGGATTCTCCGCGAGGATATATTCACCTCTATCCACGTGGACGAGTACATCATGGAAGTCCGCGACACCAAGCGCGGAATGGAGGAGCTGACCTCCGATATCCCCAACGTCAGCGAGGACGCCACCAAGGACCTCGACGAGCACGGTATCATCAGGGTCGGCGCCAACGTGGAGCCCGGCGACATCCTCATCGGTAAGATCACCCCTAAGGGCGAGAGCGACCCCTCACCCGAGGAGAAACTCCTGAGAGCCATCTTCGGCGACAAGGCCGGTGACGTGAAGGACGCCTCCCTGAAGGCCTCCCCTTCCCTCTCCGGAACCATCATCGGCAAGAGACTCTTCTCCCGCGTGGCCAAGGAGCCCGGCAAGAGAGGCAAGAGCGCTCCCAAGGAGGAGCTGGTAAGGGCCGAGGAGGATTTCGTGGAGAAGACCACCGCCCTGCGCAAGCTCTTCATCGACAAGCTCATGGTTCTGGTGAAGGACCACAAGAGCAACGGTATCTCAGACCTCTACGAGACAGAGCTCATCCCCAAGGGAACAGTGATTACCCGCGCCATGCTCGAGAATATCAAGTATGAGGACGTCAATCCCGCCAAGTGGACCTCCGACAAGACGGCCAACGAGCAGATCAAGACCCTCATCAACAACTACCTGATAGCCTACAAGGAGTACGACGCGACACTCAAGCGCATCAAATACAACCTCACCATCGGAGACGAGCTGCCCTCCGGCATCATGCAGCTGGCCAAGGTCTACGTGGCCAAGAAGAGGAAGATCCGCGTCGGCGACAAGATGGCCGGACGCCACGGAAACAAGGGTATCGTAGCCAAGGTCGTACGCGACGAGGACATGCCCTTCCTCGATGACGGTTCCACAGTGGACATCGTCCTCAACCCTCTGGGTGTGCCTTCACGTATGAACCTGGGACAGATCTACGAGACAGTGCTCGGATGGGCCGGCAAGGAACTGGGCCTGAAGTTCAGCACCCCGATCTTCGACGGAGCTTCCCTCGACCAGATCTGCGAGTACACCGACAAGGCAGGCCTGCCCCGCTACGGAAAGACCTTCCTGCGCGACGGCGGCAGCGGAGAGTACTTCGACCAGCCCGCGACTGTCGGCGTAATCTACATGATCAAGCTCGGCCACATGGTCGACGACAAGATGCACGCCCGCTCCATCGGTCCCTACTCCCTCATCACCCAGCAGCCTCTGGGAGGTAAGGCACAGTTCGGAGGCCAGCGATTCGGAGAGATGGAGGTATGGGCCCTCGAGGCATTCGGAGCCTCCAATGTCCTCCAGGAGATCCTCACCATCAAGTCCGACGACGTCACCGGCCGTTCCCGCGCCTACGAGGCCATCGTCAAGGGCGACCCGATGCCTACACCCGGCATTCCTGAGTCCCTGAACGTGCTGCTGCACGAGCTCCGCGGACTCGGACTGAGCATCAAGTTAGACTAATGTTTGTATTTGACAATTAAGAATTATCCAAGATATGGCTTTTAAGAAAGACAATAAGATCAAAAGCAACTTCAGCCGGATATCCATCGGACTGGCCTCTCCCGAAGAGATTCTGGAGAGATCCTCCGGAGAGGTCCTCAAGCCCGAGACCGTCAACTACCGTACCTACAAGCCGGAGCGCGACGGACTCTTCTGCGAGAGAATCTTCGGTCCCACCAAGGACTACGAGTGCCACTGCGGCAAGTACAAGAGGATCCGCTACCGCGGCATCGTCTGCGACCGCTGCGGTGTGGAAGTGACCGAGAAGAAGGTCCGCAGGGAGAGGATGGGACACATCACCCTGACCGTACCCGTGGCCCACATCTGGTACTTCCGCTCGACTCCCAACAAGATCGGCAGCCTGCTCGGCATAGCATCCAAGAAGCTCGAGTCGGTGATCTACTACGAGAGGTACATAGTAATCCAGGCCGGAGCCGCCCGCGATCTCAACATAAGCGACCTCGCCCTCCTCTCCGAGGACGAGTACCTGGATGTGCTCGACCGCCTGCCCAAGGACAACCAGTCCCTGGACGACAGCGACCCCGAGAAGTTCATCGCCGGCATGGGCGCCGAGGCCATCTACACCCTCCTGTCCAAGCTGGATCTCGACGAACTCTCCTACGACCTGCGCCACAAGACCGAGAGCGAGACATCCCAGCAGCGCAAGGCCGAGGCCCTCAAGCGCCTGAGCGTCATCGAGGCCTTCCGTGAGTCGAAGGACGTGAACCGTCCCGAGTGGATGATCATGAAGGTCATCCCCGTCATTCCCCCCGACCTGAGGCCCCTCGTGCCCCTGGACGGAGGACGTTTCGCCACATCCGACCTCAACGACCTCTACCGCCGCGTCATCATCCGCAACAACCGTCTGAAGAAGCTCATTGAGATCAAGGCCCCCGAAGTCATCCTGCGCAACGAGAAGCGAATGCTGCAGGAGGCCGTTGACTCCCTATTCGACAACTCGCGCAAGTCCAACGCCGTCAAGACCGACGCCAACCGTACCCTCAAGTCCCTCTCGGACTCCCTCAAGGGAAAACAGGGCCGTTTCCGTCAGAACCTGCTCGGTAAACGTGTGGACTACTCAGCCCGTTCGGTTATCGTCGTGGGTCCCGAGTTGCACATGCACGAGTGCGGTCTGCCCAAGTTCATGGCCGCCGAGCTCTACAAGCCCTTCATCATCCGCAAGCTGATAGAGAGAGGCATCGTCAAGACAGTACGTTCGGCCAAGAAGATCGTGGACAAGAAAGAGCCCGTCATCTGGGACATCCTGGAGAACGTGATGAAAGGCCATCCCGTCCTGCTCAACCGTGCCCCTACCCTGCACCGCCTCGGTATCCAGGCATTCCAGCCCAAGCTGATCGAGGGCAAGGCCATTCAGCTCCACCCCCTCGCATGTACCGCCTTCAACGCGGACTTCGACGGTGACCAGATGGCCGTGCACCTTCCCCTGGGCAACGCCGCCATCCTCGAGGCCCAGCTGCTGATGCTCGGCTCGCACAACATCCTCAACCCCGCCAACGGAGCGCCCATCACCGTGCCCTCCCAGGACATGGTCCTCGGCCTCTACTACATCACCAAGCCCCGCGAGGGTTCCAAAGGCCAGGGCATGACATTCTACGGGCCCGAGGAAGTCATCATAGCATACAATGAGAAGCGCGTTGACCTGCACGCCAAGATCTCCGTGCGTCTCCCCAAAGATATGACTGATCCCTCGAAGGGCTACCGCATCTTCGAGAACACCACAGTCGGAAGAGTCATCTTCAATCAGGTGGTACCCCCTGAAGTAGGCTACATCAACGAGCTGCTGACCAAGAAGTCCCTCCGTGACATCATCGGCAAGGTGGTGAAAGTCTGCGGAGTGGCCCGCACAGCCCAGTTCCTCGACGACATCAAGTCCATAGGATACACCATGGCATTCAAGGGCGGTCTGTCGTTCAACCTGGCCGACGTGATCATCCCTCAGGAGAAAGCCGAACTCGTAGAGTCAGGCTACAACCAGGTGGAGGAGATTCAGGCCAGCTTCAACATGGGTCTCATCACCAACAACGAGCGCTACAACCAGATCATCGACATCTGGACCACCACCAACTCCCGTCTGACCAACATGGTGACCAAGACCATCGAGGCAGACCAGCAGGGCTTCAACCCTATCTTCATGATGCTCGACTCGGGAGCCCGTGGTTCGAAGGAGCAGATCCGTCAGCTCTGCGGTATGCGAGGCCTGATGGCCAAGCCCCAGAAGTCCGGATCGACCGGAGCGGAGATCATCGAGAACCCTATCCTCTCCAACTTCAAGGAGGGCCTCTCCGTGCTCGAGTACTTCATCTCCACACACGGTGCCCGTAAAGGTCTGGCCGACACCGCGCTGAAGACAGCCGACGCCGGTTATCTGACCCGTAGGCTCGTAGACGTGTCCCACGACGTGATCATCAACGAGGAGGACTGCAAGACCCTCCGCGGAATCGTGGCCACAGCCATCAAGAACAAGGACGAGATCGTCGAGTCCCTCTACGACCGTATCCTCGGCCGCACATCCGTGCACGATATCTACAACCCTCTGACAGGCGAGCTGATTCTCGCCGCCAACGAGGAGATCACAGAGGACATTGCCTCCAAGATATCCGCCCTGCCTATCGAGCAGGTGGAAATCCGCTCGGTACTCACCTGCGAGTCCCGCAAGGGTGTCTGCGCCAAGTGCTACGGCCGCAACCTGGCCACCGGCCGCATGGTCGAGAAGGGCGAGGTGGTCGGTGTCATCGCCGCACAGTCCATCGGAGAGCCCGGTACACAGCTGACCCTCCGTACATTCCACGTCGGCGGTACCGCTTCCAGCATCGCCTCCGAGTCCGAGATTGTAGCCCGCTACGACGGACGTCTGGAGTTCGAGGAGCTCAGGACCGTCACCAAGCATGAGGACGAGGGCGACTTCGAGATCGTCATCGGCCGTACAGCCGAAATGCGCATCGTCGACGTCAACACGGGCATCACTCTCTCCCAGCACAACATCCCCTACGGAGCCAAGCTCTACCAGAAAGACGGGGCCAATATCTCCAAGGGCGACCGTATCTGCGAGTGGGACGCATACAACGCCGTCACCATCACGGAGCTTCCCGGTACAGTGGCATTCGACAGCCTCGTCGAGGGTGTTACATTCAGGGAGGAGGCTACGGACGAGTTCTCACTCCACCGCGAGAAGGTAATCATCGAGTCCAGGGACAAATCCCGGAACCCCACCATCCGCATCATGCAGAACGGGATGGAGGTCAAGCAGTACAACCTGCCTGTGGGCGCTCACCTGATGGTCGAGGACGGCCAGGAGGTTCAGGCCGGAGATGTTATCGTCAAGATTCCGCGCGCCATCGGAAAATCGGGCGATATCACCGGAGGTCTGCCCCGCGTCACCGAGCTCTTCGAGGCCCGCAACCCGTCCAATCCCGCCATCGTTGCGGAAATCAACGGTGAGGTCCAGATGGGCAAGATCAAACGAGGCAACCGCGAGATCATCATCCGTTCCAAGAGCGGAGACGAGAAACGCTACCTCGTACCTCTGTCCAAGCAGATCCTCGTTCAGGAGAACGACTACATCCGCGCCGGCATGCCCCTCTCCGACGGTGCCGTCTCCCCCGCCGACATCCTGGCCATCCAGGGTCCCATCAAGGTGCAGGAGTACATCGTCAACGAGATTCAGGAGGTATACCGTATGCAGGGCGTGAAGATCAACGACAAGCACTTCGAGATCATCGTGCGCCAGATGATGCGCAAGGTGCAGATCGTAGATCCAGGCGACACCCGCTTCCTGCCCGAGCAGCTGGTGGACAAGTGGGAGTTCAACGAGGAGAACGACTCGATGTTCGGCAAGAAGGTAGTCCAGGACGCCGGCGACTCCACCGAGCTCAGGCCCGGCCAGATCGTCACCGCCCGCAGGCTCAGGGACGAGAACTCCCTGCTCAAGAGACAGGATCTCAAGCTCGTCCAGGCCCGTGACGCCATCCCCGCCACATCCAGCCAGATACTCCAGGGTATCACCCGCGCCGCCCTGCGTACCAACAGCTTCATGTCCGCCGCCTCCTTCCAGGAGACCACAAAGGTGCTCAGCGAAGCTGCCATCCGCGGCAAGGTCGACACCCTCGAGGGCCTCAAGGAGAACGTCATCTGCGGCCACCTCATCCCCGCCGGTACAGGCCAGCGCGAGTTTGACCGCATCATCGTCGCCTCCATGGACGACTACAACAAGATGGCTGCCGCCGCACCCCGCCGCAAGGAAGAGTAGCCCGACAGCCGGAAACATCTGAGAGAACCGGTGAGACCGCCCGCCCGCGGCTCACCGGTTTTTTTATTGCATTTACAGAAGTTTATGCCTAAATTTGTAGGCACTATGATGAAATACCCTATAGGAATTCAGAGTTTCGAGCAGCTGCGCGAGGACGGCTACGTCTACGTGGACAAGACGGACCTGGTATATAAGCTGGTGACCACAGGAAAGATTTATTTTCTGAGCCGTCCGCGCAGGTTCGGGAAAAGTTTGCTGGTGTCCACCCTGAAAAATTATTTCCTGGGCCGCAGGGACCTGTTCGAGGGACTGGCCATCAGCTCGCTGGAGAAGGAGTGGCTGGAGTATCCAGTGTTCAGGATTGACTTCAACGGCAGTATCTTCACGCAGCACGGGGAACTGGAGCGCAAGATTGACGGATATCTTTCCCGCTGGGAGGAGATATACGGTTCGTCAGGCCACGGCCTGGGAGCGGGTGACCGCTTTGTAGAAATTCTCCACCGCGCCCACGAGCGCACCGGCCGACGGTGCGTGGTGCTCATCGACGAGTACGACAAGCCGCTGCTGGACGTGCTGGATACAGGGCTGCGCTGCAATGTGGACGGCAACGAGCGTATGCTGGAGGACTGGCACCGCGATGTGCTAAAGGGATTCTACTCCGTGTTCAAGGCCGCCGACGACGACCTGCAGTTCGTGCTCCTCACGGGCGTGACCAAGTTCTCGCAGGTGAGTATCTTCAGCGGATTCAACCAGCCGCAGGACATCAGCATGGACGCACGGTACGAGACATTGTGCGGCATTACTCAGGATGAGCTGGAGAGATACTTCGAAGAGCCGATAAAGGAGATGGCGGAGTCCTATTCGGAGACCACGGAGGAGATGCTGGCCAGACTGAAACAGCACTACGACGGATATCATTTCTCCGAGCGCATGACCGACGTCTACAATCCATTCAGTCTGCTGAACGCCTTCGCACAGAATACTGTCCGGGACTACTGGTTCGCCAGCGGTACCCCGACCTACCTTATCCGCCTGCTGGCGCACTCCGACGAGAACCTCAACGAGCTCGTAGGACGGTACTACGACACCAGGGAATTTGTAGACTACAAGGCCGACACAGAGAAGCCGCTACCGATGATCTACCAGAGCGGCTACCTCACCATCAAGGGATACGACCGGGACACCAGGGCTTTCCTGCTGGACTACCCCAACGACGAGGTCAAGGGAGGATTCATATCGCTGGTCGCTTCCAGTTACCTCAACGACCGGAGGGAGGAGTTCGGAGGCATGGTCCGTGAGCTGTACATAGCCCTCAGGGACGGCAATCCGGAGAGGATGCGCGGAGTACTCACGGCATTCCTCTCCGGAATACCCTACACCATGCGCCGGAAGGACGACGAGCGGGAGAGGGAGCGCTACTTCCAGTACACATTCTACCTTGTCTTCAAGATGATCAGCACATACACCGTGACAGTGGAGCAGCCACAGAGCCAGGGCCGCGTGGACTGCATCGTAGAGACACCCAAGTACGTCTATATCTTCGAGTTCAAGCTGGACGGCTCAGCGGACGAGGCACTGATGCAGATAGAGGAGCGGGGATACGCCGCCCCCTACTCCGCCGGCAGCCGCAGGATCTTCCGCATAGGAGCCTCATTCTCTTCCGCCACAGGCACCATAGAGGAGTGGAAACAGGCCTGAGTTACTCGTGGTAACTGCCGCGGCGTACGCGCAGGACATCACAGTCAGCGGAACTGTTACTGACGCTGCGACAGGCGAGGTGATAGTCGGAGCTTCCGTCGTCCTGAAGGGCAGCACCACCCAGTGGGCCATGACCGACGACATGGGCGCCTACTCCCTGACCGTACCTGCGAACGGAGTACTGGAAGTCACATTCCTGGGCTACACGACTCAGGAAGTGCCTGTGAACGGCAGGAGCACCGTCGACGTGGCCCTCGCCCCCGAGGCCACCACACTCGATGACGTGATCGTGGTGGCTTACGGTACCCAGAAGAAGGACGCGATCACCGGATCGGCCGCAGCCGTGAGCAGCGAGAAGATCGAGAAGCGAATCGTGCCGAACCTGACCCAGGCCCTCGAGGGAATGGCGGCCGGCGTGCAGGTGTCCGGAACCGGACGTCCCGGTGACGGTGCCTCCATCCGTATCCGCGGCTTCGGCTCCATCAACGCATCGAACGATCCTCTGTACGTAGTGGACGGTGCTCCCTTCGACGGCAGCCTGAGCTCCATCAACCCGGCCGACATCGAGTCTATGACCGTGCTGAAGGACGCTTCCGCAGCAGCCCTCTACGGAGCGCGTGCCGCGAACGGCGTCGTGATGATCACCACCAAGCGCGCCAAGGGCGACAAGGTGAACGTATCCTACAGCTTCAACGCGGGCTGGCAGGACAGGGCCATCAAGCCCTACCAGATGGTGGGCCAGGAGGACTTCGTGAACCTGACCTACGAGGCCCTTCGCAACGGCTACGTGTTCGACAACGGATATGACTGGGAGACAGCTTCCCAGCTGGCCATGCAGGGACTTTCCGGCGCCCTGGGCGGCGAGCTCTACAACCCCTACAAGAACTACACCTGGGAGACCGTGATCGATCCCGCCACGGGAGCCGTGAGGGCCGACGCCCAGTCCGCCTACTACGAGGACTGGATGGAGGAGATCACCAACCACAACGCCTTCCGCCAGGAGCACAACCTGAGCGTGAGCGGCGGCAGCGAGAAGGTCAAGGCCATGCTCTCCCTGGGCTACCTGGACCAGGACGGTATCCTGAAGGAGTCGGGCTTCTCCCGCTTCAGCGGCCGCGCCAACGTTGACTTCACCCCCACCAAGTGGCTGTCCGCCGGCCTGAACATGTCGATGGCTACCACCAACACCGAGGGTCCCACCTACAGCGGCTCGGAGAACTCCAACGTATGGTACTCCGCCCAGTTCATGGCCCCCATCTACCCCGTGTACCTGAAGAACCTTGACGGCACCGACGCTCTTGATGACCTGAACCAGCGCCAGTACGACTACGGCGTGAACCGTCCTACCCTGACGAACTTCAACTCCGTGGCCACCCTGTACGACGACTACATGGGCACCAAGGCCGACAACGCCGGCGTGAGGACCTACATCACCCTGGGCTCCGACCGCGACGACATGGGCTGGGCCAAGGGCCTGAAGCTGACCGTGAACTTCAACGCCGACTACGCCAGCCAGAATGCCACCACGTACTACAACATGTACCACGGCAACGCCGCATCCTCGGACGGCCGTCTGACCAAGACCAACACCAGGATGCTCTCCTATACCTTCAACCAGCTGCTGACCTACGACCGCACCTTCGGTGACCACACCATCGGTGTCCTCGCCGGCCACGAGTACTACGACTACAGCTACTCCTACCTGACCGCCCAGAAGACCGGTCTGGTGGACGGCATCGTCGAGCTGGCTCCCGCCACCACCCTGGTGGACGGCAACTCCTACACCAACACCTACAGGATCGAGTCCTGGCTGGGCCGCGTGAACTACGACTACGCCGACCGCTACTTCATCTCGGCCTCCCTCCGTACGGACGGATCCTCGAGGTTCCATCCCGACCACCGCTGGGGTCTCTTCTGGTCAGTGGGCGCCAACTGGAACATCACCAATGAGCAGTGGATGCAGGGCGTCGACTGGATCGACCACCTGGCCCTCCGCGCCAGCTACGGTATCCAGGGTAACGACAACGTGTCCGGTCTCTACGCATGGCAGTCGTTCTACAACCTGACCTGGGCCAACGCCACCCTTCCCGGCGCCACCATCTCCTCCCTGGAGAACCCGAACGTGACCTGGGAGAAGAACGAGAACCTGAACGTGGGTCTTGACTTCCGTCTCTTCAACAACATCCTCGACTTCAGCATCGAGTACTACCGCCGCTACACCCGCGACATGCTCCTGGCCTTCCCCATGGCCATGTCGACCGGCTTCACCGGCTACAACTCCAACGTGGGCAACATGGTCAACGACGGAGTCGAGATGTCCCTGGGCGTGCAGATCTTCAACAAGAAGAACTTCACATGGCGCGTGAACGCTATGGGCTCCACCACCCGCAACGAGGTGCTGAAGCTCACCGAGACCGACCAGATGATCTCAGGCGTACAGGTAATCGAGGTGGGCAAGCCCCTCTACACCTTCTACATGGCCAAGTCCGCCGGCGTTGACCCCGCCACCGGTGCGCAGATGTACTGGGCGTACGACCTGCCCGAGGGCCAGGACAAGGTTCTCTGGGACGGCGACACCCCCGTGGACCAGAACGGCAACCCCCTGGAGCTGTACCGCACATCGGACTACAACAAGGCCAACAACAGCAAGTTCTACCTGGGCAGCCGTCTTCCCAAGCTGTACGGCAGCCTGAGCACCGAGATGAACATCTTCGAGTTCATCGACCTGAGCGTCATGACGACCTACTCCATCGGCGGATGGATCTACGAGAGCCTCTACAGCGGCGCCATGCAGCCCATGTACACCGGTAACACCTGGCACGTGAACGCCCTCCGCAGATGGCAGAAGCCCGGCGACATCACCGACATTCCCCGCTCGGAGATCAACGGCACCTACGCCGCCAACGACAGCAAGCTCGTGGACGCCTCCTACTTCGCCATCAAGAACGTGACCCTCGGCTTCTCCCTGCCCTACAGGTACGCGCAGAGGATCAAGGCCCAGCAGATCCGCATCTACATGGCACTGGACAACATCGCCCTCTTCTCTCATCTGGACGGCATGGATCCCCAGTACAACTTCACCGGAGGCACCGGTTACTACTACACTCCCAACAAGACCTACTCGATCGGTCTCAACATTAACTTCTAATTCAGGATTACAATACGATGAAAAAGATAATATACACAGCACTCGCCGTTATCCTGGCCGCCGGTCTAAGCTCCTGCTCCCAGGAGAAGCTCAACACCTCGCCCACCGACTCGGTGACAGGTGAGGGACTGTTCGAAAACGCCACAGCGGCGCTCATGCCCCTGAACGGTATCTACAGGTCCATGTACACAGCCGGATGGTCCACCTCCGGCGGCGGCAACTCGCACCAGTGCTTCGGCATCTCGGCCTACAACATGACTGGCGACGTGATGGGCGAGGACTTCATCCAGGACGGACAGGGCTCCGGCTGGTTCTGGTACGACTGCATCTACGACGTGAAGGGCATGTACACCAGCGGCGCATGGCGCCCCTACGACCTCTGGAACGCCTACTACACCTGGATCTCCAACGCCAACTACATCATCGCGGCCAAGGAGACCATGACCGGCGCACCCAGCGACATCAACTACGTGATCGGCCAGGCCTACGCCATCCGCGCCTACTCCTACTTCATGCTGGCTCAGTGGTATGCCCGTACATACGTAGGACATGAGACAGAGAAGGGCGTGCCCGTATACACCGAGCCGACCATCGCCGGTACCGAGGGACAGCCTAGAGGCACACTCAATGACACCTATGCTGTCATCAACGCCGACATCGACACCGCCATCGCCCGCCTGAGCAACTCGTATGCCCAGACCCATGCCTCCCACATCGACATGTACGTGGCCAACGGTATCAAGGCCCGTATCTGCATGGTTCAGGAGAGATGGGAGGAGGCCCTCGAGTGCGCCCGCATAGCGCAGCAGGGAGGAGCTCCTACAGCTGCCGTCACCAGCGGAATGAATGACGTGGGCCAGAGCGACGTGCTCTGGGGCGCTGAGATCATCCCCGACCAGTCCGGTATCTACGCCTCCTTCATGATGCACATGGTGTATGACGGAACCGACGGATACGGCAACACCGCCCGCAAGCTCATCAGCGCCGACCTCTACAACAAGATGGGAGCCAACGATATCCGCCGCGCATGGTGGAATCCTTCGGAGGAGACCAGCACCGACACGAGATACCAGCAGGTTAAGTTCCAGTGGTCCAACAAGTCCACCTACGAAGCCGACTACATCTGGATGAGGACTCCCGAGTTCATCCTGACCGAGGCCGAGGCCCTCTGCCGTCTCGGACGCGACGGCGAGGCCCAGCAGGTGCTCAACAGCTTCATGCAGAACTACCGCGATCCTAACTATAATACTGGCAAGACCGGAACAGCCCTTGGAGCACTCACGACCGACTACGTTGGTTCCCTCCTCGAGGAGATACTCATCCAGCGCCGTATCGAGCTCTGGGGCGAGTACGGACGTATCTTCGACATCCGCAGGCTGAAACAGGGATTCCAGAGGACCGAGGCCCTCGGATGGCCCGCAGCAGCCCTGCTGACCGGACTCAAGACCTACAACCCCGAGTCATGGGACTGGGTGATGACCATTCCCCAGGCCGAGTTCGACGCCAACCATGCTCTCACAGCCGATGATCAGAACCCCAGGGATTCAGGTATTTAACGTTTAAAATGCAAACACGATGAAAAGATTATTCAAGACAATTGCAATAGCCCTTGCGGGTGCCGCCATGCTGGTATCCTGCAGCAAGGACCAGATGGGCGTAACCTACACACCTGCTGAAGGCGACGGTATGTTCTCATTCAACGCAACGGCAACAGCTGCCTTCGAGTTCAGTGAGACCAGCACTACCCTGAATCTCGATGTGTACCGCTCTACTACAAGCGGTGCGGCTACAGTGCCGATTACCAGTACTCAGCTGATGGGGACTCAGGCCGTCAATGTACTCAACGTGCCCTCCGAACTGGCTTTCGAGGATGGTCAGGGAAGAGCAGTTCTCTCCATTACCGCCAACGATAACATGGAAGCTGCCACTAACTACTCAGTGACAATCTCCCTCGGAGAGGGGGCCGTATCACCTGGAGGAAACCAGTCGATAACTCTTATTGTATCTCAGGCCTACAAATGGGTGTCCCTCGGTATGGGTCAGTTCTACGACAATCTCGGTCTGGCAGTAGACCTTGATGGAGATGGTTTACTTACTACGCCCGAGGAGTTCGGCATTCAGGAGGTTGAGATTCTCAAGGCTGACGGTTACGACCGCTGGCGTATCGTTAATCCTTGGGGTAACCGTGATGCAGTCGCTCTTTCGTGGGGTTCTTCTGCAGTTATGGACTCCTATTCTCCTTACTGGGAGTTCTACCTCCTTGAGGACGGTGTGCATGTAGCATGGGATGGTGCTATAGCTCCGGGTATTATGTATGAAAGTCTCGGTGAGCAGATTGTATATGTAATTCCTACAACCATCAATCCTACAGCCTATGCCGAAATGGACGAAAACATCAAGTTCCTTAGTGAAGGTATAGTTGGACTTAATCCGGCTGCATCCATTGAGAATACCACAAGTTGGTTCGGTCAGGTTGACGTGCAGGTAGCCTTCCCCGGTTATAGCCTCTTATAGTGATAATTCCCTTTATTCAACTATGAGCCGGACCGATTTCTCGGTCCGGCTTTTTTTCTTCTCACGATAACAAAATTTGCAGTTTTGGGGAAATGTACATACCTTTATCGTTTGTAACCGTAATCTTCTTACACGAAATATTAACAAACTAATACTTTCCCCTGACATGAAATTTAAATTCTTTACTTTACCACTTCTGGCCGTCCTGACTCTCGGCGGATGCTCGGTGGACGAGGATTCCATCCGGAGGCCTCTCCCGGAGCCGACTGAGATGCGCGGCCCGGGCAAAGTGGCTCCCGGAGTGATCCTGGTAAAAATGCAGAACGAACCGGAGGACCCCATGCAGCTCGCAGCTGCCCTTCCCGAGCTTAAGATCAAGAACGTCGAGCGGATGTTCACAGGCCCCGCCAAGTTCGAGGCCCGCAAGAGGGCCATGGGACTTCACCTGTGGTACAGAGTAACCTTCGAAGAGTCCGTCCCCGTCACCCGTGCGGCAGCTGACATCACAGCTTCCGGAGGAATACAGGAGATCAACTATGTTCATGAAATCTACTACAATGACGCTCCGGAGACCTGGCCATTCGACGACCCCAGCCTGCCGGACCAGTGGCATTACATGAATTTTACTGAGAGTATGAACAGCGTGCCGGGTTCGGACATCAACCTGTTCCCCGCCTGGGAGATAACCACCGGCAGTCCCGACGTGATAGTGGCCGTGCTGGACGGCGGAGTGGACTGGGACCATGAGGACCTGGCCTGGAATATGTGGACCAACGAGGCTGAGCTCAACGGCCAGCCCGGGGTGGACGATGACGGCAACGGTTTCGTAGACGATATTCACGGATTTAACTTCACAGTTAAAAACAACGGCTATGCAGGTGCCCTCTCAGCCGAAGACCACGGTACACACGTGGCCGGCACCATAGCGGCGGTCAACAACAACGGCATCGGTGTCAGCGGTATCGCCGGAGGTGACTATGCCAACGGAAAGCCGGGAGTTAGGATTATGAGCTGTCAGACCAGTCCTGGAGATGCATACATAGCCGAGGCATTCGTCTATGCTGCCGACAACGGTGCGGTTATATCCCAGAACAGCTGGGGCTGCGATCCGAGTTACACGGTGGTGCTGGAGACTATCGAATACTTCAACACCCATGCAGGCAAGGATGAGCACGGCAATCAGGTCGGTCCGATGGCAGGCGGTCTTACCGTCTTCGCGGCCGGCAACTCCTCATCCACGACCAAGGATGTCTACCCCGCAGATAATGAGAACGTGCTGGCAGTGGCTTCGGTAGGAGCCGATTATGAGGCCGCCTACTACACCAACTACGGTGACTGGGTGGATGTGTCCGCTCCAGGAGGAGATACCAAGAAACGTCAGGAGGTGCTCAGCACCATACCCGACAATCAGTATGGCAAGATGCAGGGTACTTCCATGGCCTGCCCCCACGTCTCCGGCGTGGCCGCTCTCGTAGTATCCGAGTTCGGCGGTCCCGGATTTACCAGGGAGCAGCTGTGGAACATCCTGGTGACCGGTGTCCGGGACATCGACCAGTACAACCCCAACCACGCCGGCCGTCTCGGTTCCGGCCTCATCGACGCCTACCTCTGCCTCAACGGCTACGGCATCGAACCGCCCATGCCTGTAACCGACCTCAGACCCACTGAGGCTCTGGGCATAGGCTCCAATGCCATCGAACTGGAATGGACCGTACCCGAGGACGAGGACAGCGGACAGCCCTACTACTTCGATATATTCTACAGCACCGCTTCCCTGGAGAACCTCGACCCCGAGGATTTTGACGAGAGCACCGTCACCCGCGTACGGGTGCAGAACGACGGCCTGAAGGCAGGCGAGACGATGACATATACGGTTACAGGACTCCAGATGACCACCACCTATTATTTCCGTATGCAGTCGATAGACAACGTCTTCTCGGCATCGCCCCTCTCGGAGCAGTATGTCTTTACCACACTGGACAACATTGCCCCTGAGATTACCCCCCTGGACGGTACTGACACCACGATACGCTGCTATCAGAACATCTCTCTCCGTTTCCAGTTAAGCGACCGTGACGGGGACGAGCTAACCGCAGTCCTGACAGAGGCAGGCTCCGAGGCTGCCGGACTTTCCCGCAGCGAGAATATCGTAGCACTGAACATCAACGGACTCAACGCCCCGAAGACAGATGCCCCTGCCACCTACACCGCCGTGATTACAGTATCCGACGGCAAGGCGGAGACCAGCCTGGAGGTGCATTACACCATCCTGCCCAATGCAGCACCTCAGTTGCTGGCCGCTCCCGAGCCGCTGTGCCTGGACGGCGTGGGCAGCAGCTCAGTTGTTGACCTGACTACGGTGTTCTCCGATCCGGACGGGGAGATCCTCATGTACAATGTATCTTCTTCTGACGAAGGCAGCATCCTGGGGCTCAGCGTTTCAGGAAATAATCTGACAGTAAGTGCCGCGGCTCTCGGGCAGGGTGATGTGAAGGTAGAGGCCTATGACGCGGCCGGCGAGACCTGCTCTGTTACTTTTCAGGTAGTGGCCAGGGACGGCTCCAGGCTGGCGGATTTCTATCCCAACCCCGTAACTGACTTCCTCAACATCCGCACGGGTGAGGCCTCGTCTTCCGCTTCGGTACAGGTGCTTGCTCCCAACGGAGCCACAGTGCTGACGGGAAGTGACCTGACCGTCTCTCCCTTCGCTCCCGTGCAGATAGACATGACGTCTCTCCCGGGAGGCATGTACACCGTCATCCTCAGCTACACTGCTGCTGACGGCTCCACTAAATCCACAACAACCGATATAGCCAAACTCTGATGAAAAAGATATTTTACCCCATAATCAGTGCTGCCGCGGCCGTCGCTCTCTTTTCCACTGCGGCCCAGGCCCAGACGGCCTCATTTCTCGATGTCAATCCCGATCCTGTCGCCATGTCCGTGGCCGGGACCGGAACAGTGATGGAGGCCACTCCATTTGCCATGTGGAACAACATAGCCGCTACAGCTTTGGACGACAGAACTCTTCAGGTGGGTGCGGCCTACTCCCTCTGGCAGCCCTCCTATACGTCCAACCATGTGGCCGCTGTCGCAGGATACGGCAGGGTGGCCAAGTTCATGACTGTCTCGGCCAGCGTGAAGTATTTCTCTCACAAGCCCTATGACGTTACTGACGGAGTTACCGGCGCTGTCACCGGCTCGTTTACCCCTATGGATCTGCAGGCAGGTATAGGTCTGGGATTCAAGATCCTGCCCATACTCTCACTCGGTGCCAATGTCAACTATGTCCACAGTGACATCGGAGGTCCTAAAAAAGGCGGAGCGGTATCCGCTGACTTCGGCGCCCTCCTCGACCTCAAATTTCTGCGGGTGGGTGTGACTGCCGCCAACATCGGATCCCGGCTGGACTACGGCGGAACTACAGCCTACAGCCTTCCTGCCAATGTAAAACTGGGTGTCGGAACGATTCAGCGTTTCGGCCCGGAGGACAGGCATGCAGTGGCCGTCAACCTTGAGGGAGGCATGACCTTTGAACAGTCGGCTTTCTTCGCCGGTGTAGGAGCGCAGTATATCTTCAATGATTTCGTACGGGTAGCTCTCGGCTACCACTACGGAGACAAGGACAAGCTCATCGCAGGCTCCTACGCCTCCTTCGGAGCCGGCATCAAGTTCCTGGGCATCTCGGTCAACGCCGCCTACATCCTCGGATTCAAGCAGGCCTCCGACATCAGCTCGCCCGTCGAGTCCCTCTACGATTTCAGCGCCCCGATGTCCAACACTTTCTCAGTCGGTATCGTGTACGAGTTCTAGACGCTTATCGGACGGATAAAACTAAGCCCCTGCGCGGAAGACTCTGTGCAGGGGCTTGTCTTTAGTCTTTCAGGAAGTCCACCAGCAGGATGAGCCGGTCGGGTTTGTTCCATTTGATTTTATTGGTCTTGACGAATGTCGTGAAGTCCTTCCGTCTGTCCTGGGGCAGCATCTTCAGGATGTCTCCACGATATGCTGGGTACACCTTGCCGCCGGTGACGATAAAGTACTCGTGCTTAAGGTCGAATTCCTGTCCGGAGTCCTTCTCCTGAAGCAGCAGCATGTGGTTGGTGTTGACTCCCTGCTGGAAATCCAGAGAGGACACCTGGGTGACGGATTCCGTATTGGCAGTCATGCCGTAGGCTCCGGTACCCACGGTCAGGGATTCCAGGTCTCCGGTGATGTGGTCCGCCACGAATCCGTCCCGGGTCTCGGCTGCTACCTGCATCAGAGTTCCGTCTATAAAGAAGTACTTGTCGGAGGCGATCTCCACGTAGAATATGTCCTTTGCCAAAGCCTCCTTGACTATCCCGTGGTCGAGATAGTGCAACTTGCCCATGACCAGGTGAAGGTTGAGTCTCTGATAAATCTTCTGCCCGCCGGTCATGTAGATGACTCCGTCCTGGAAGTCGGAGTAGAGATATGGCCACGCCGTAGTGTAAGGCTGGGCCCCGAGGTGCAGCCCGGAGCCCAGCAATACAGTAGCGACAAGGCCTGTGATCAGCCTTCTCATGTGTCGGAGATTATTCGGCCTTCACTCCGGAAGCTCCGCTGCTGACCTGGTCCACGAATGTGTTGGTCTCTGTGTCGAAGATACAGGGACCCATGTCGTTGAAGGAGATCACGCGGCCGTCCTCGGAAATGGTGATGGTCAGAGTACCGGAGTCGGTTACGGTGCCGTCAGCGCTCTTGCCGTAGAGGACATAGCGCTCATCATCGGATGCTGTCTGTCCGAGACCCATGGAGATGGTCGCGGGCATGATGCCCTGGGATGTTACGGAACCGTAGAACTCGCCTATCTCCTCGTCTGCGGGGATGAGGCCGGACGAGATCCATACGATGGTCTGGTCACTTTCATCAGGGGAGAAGGTGAGATTCCACTCAGCGGGGCCGTTGATGGACTCTCCGGTCATGCTGTAGGTGGCGAGGATGGGAGTGAGAGGATGGTCCATGTCCACTATGGTGACGGTGCAGGTGTTCTCGGCACCTTCTTTCACGCTGCCCGGATCCGAGAAGACCAGGGAGAATGTCTTGTTGCCGGTGTATGTGCCCACGTTGTTGCCATAGAGGATGATGGGGATGGTGCAGGTGCGGTTGTCCTGGTTGAACTTGAGGGTGGCGCTGGGATCAGCGAGATCGAAGTCCTCGCCCTCGACGGCCGTGCCGCTGACAGCGTCGTAGACGACATCGGTGGAGATGCCGGCTACGGAAGCGAGGGTGACGGATACCTCTACCTGGACTGTGGCACCGGCCGTGACGGGCTCGTCGAACGAGCGGCTCTCGTCATCGAAGGCTACGAATGCGTCATCATCATTGAATACGGGATATTCGTTGAGGTTGCAGGATGAAGCAGCCGCAATACCCGCGGTCAGAAGTGTGATGTATAATAAGGATTTTTTCATTGTATTCATCTTATAGGATTAGTAACCGGGATTCTGTACGAGGCTGGTGTTGGCGTCCATCTCTGTTCTGGACAAGGGCAGTGCCCAGTAATGAGAGTTCTGGTCGATGCCGCTCAGGCCTCTTCTCTGGACTTCGTCAGCGCCGTAGGTGATGACTGCGAAAGGATAGCTGCTGTGGTTGGAACAGGTGGCCAGACGGGCTGTGTTGAACCAGTGATGGCCCTCGAAGCAGAACTCCATGCGGTATTCCTCCCAGATGGACTGGTAGGATGCTGCCTTGAATGCGGCGTTCCTGTTGCTCCTGACGGTATTCAGGTCGCTGTCAGCTGAGGATGTCGTGGATGCTCCGTGCAGAGTGGCTTCAGCCCTGATGAGGTACATCTCGGAGAGACGCAAGACGATGGTGTTGTTCTGGTCGGGAATACCGGAGATGTCGGTGCTGAGTCCCTTTCCGGGATATTTCATAGTCCAGAGTTCACCGCCCGAGAGCTGGTCCTCGTCTGTGCAGAACATGGCGCCCTCCTGCTTGACGTTCCTGACGCCGGTGAAGCCCCTGACGTCATTGGCATCCTGCTGGATGAAGTCGACCAGAGACTGGGACGCGCAGATATCGGCGTATCCGCCAGGATTGGTCATGTGTGTGGGAGCCTCCCAGTAGGGGTCGTAGTCGTTGGCCGATACGAGGTACACCTCGAAGATGACCTCGCCGGAGCCGGCGTCATTGCCCCATACTGTAGAGTACTCCTCGGGAGTCCACATGGTGTACTGCCCGCTCTCGATGACCTCGGTAGCGTAGTCGGCAGCTATCTGGAACTTGTTCAGGTCGTCTCCTGAGAATGATGCGTCATAGAGGTATACCCTGGCCAGGAGGGCTTTGATGACCCATTTATTGACCACCGCGCGGGCATCGGCCACACCGGAGCGGGTATAGTCATCCGAGATGAGACTCTCGGCGGTCGTGAGGTCGGACTCTATCTGGTCATAGACCTCGCGCATGGTGTTGCGGACGGGCATCTCCTGATAGGTCCTGTCGGACTTGAGGATCACGGGCACGCCGAGGTCAGGGTTGGCGTTGCTGCAGTAGATGCGCATCAGGTCGAAGTGGGCGAGGGCCCTGAGGAAGAGACACTCGGCCTTCAGGTTGTCCAGGTCCTGTTGGGTGACGAGGGTGCTGACCAGATCAGCTCCGTTGAGCTCCAGGTTCTCGAGTACGTTGTTGGTCGCCGAGATGGTGAAGTAAGCGTTGCTCCAGAGTCCGGAGGTGGAGTTCTCGTTGTAGCTCATCGTGAAGCCGGTCATCATACGTCCGGACTGGAAGTTGGAGCTGACAGGCCAGGCAGCGTTGCCGGCCCTGGTGTCGGCGTCCAGGAGGAAGTAGGTACCTCCGTACCAGTTGTTGGACGCGAGGGGGGAGTACGCTCCGAAAGTGGCGTTGTTGAGGCCGTTGTACTCGGAGAGCAGCTGCTCGGTACTCAGAGTGGTGATGGGTTCCTGGATCAGGAAGTCCTTGCACCCTGTAATCAGCATGGCCGAGAGCATGAGGGATATAGTGAATATTTTTTTCATTATTCTGTCCATTAAGTGATTAGAAAGTGAGTTCGATACCGCCTACGATGGTCTTGGTGATAGGATAGATACCATAGCCCAGACCTGTGACGCCTCTTTCAGGATCCCAGAAGGAGACATCGTGGGCTGTGTACAGGTTGAGACCGCTGACATAGAGCTTCAGACCCTGGATGTGAATCTTCTCGAGGGCTTTCTGGGGAAGATTGTAGGCCAGTGTGATATCTTTCAGCCTGAGGTGGCTGCCGTCCTGGAGGTAACGGTCGCTCCATATATAGGAGTTGGTGCTGTTGCCGGCGAAAGGCCTGGGGTTGGTACCGGTGTCACCGGGTTTCTCCCAGTAGTCGAGGGCATAGACAGCCTGGTTGGCTCCCATCTGGTTACCGTCGGAGGTGATGTAGCGGTTCTCTACGAGGAATACCTTGTTGCCCCATTTGAACTCGAAGAATGCGCTGAGGCTGAGTCCTTTCCAGGACAGAGTAGTGTTGAATCCACCATAGAGCTTAGGCTCGGGAGTGCCGGCGTAATGGTAGCGGGCCTTGTTGTAGTCGGTCGACAGGGTGCCGTCCTCGGTTACCCAGAGAGCTTCTCCGGTCGAAGGGTTGACACCGTAGTAGTCTTTCAGCCAGAAGGTGTAGAAGGACTTGCCTACAGTATGCCTCAGACGGGAGTCTCCGCTGTAGGTGAGGAACTCATTGCCGCCCAGGTCGAGTACCAGGGACTTGTTCCATGCGAGGTTTCCGCCTATTACCCAGCTCCAGTCGTCGGTGCTGATTACCTCACCCTCGATCTGGAACTCGATACCGGTGTTCTTGATGGCACCTATGTTCATGAAGTTGGAGGTGAATCCGGATGTGGCGGGCACTCTCTTGCTCAGCAGCATGTCGGTGGTCTTACGGTCATAGTACTCGATGGTACCGGTCAGCCTGTTGTTGAAGAAGCCGAAGTCGATACCTACGTTCCAGGTCTTGTTCCGCTCCCAGGCGAGGTTGGCGTTCTCGGGCTGGTTGGGAAGCATACCTGTGGTACCGTTGTAGGCTGAGGAGTAGTATGTGCCGTAGGCCCTGTAGGCTCCGATGTCGTTGTTACCGTTGACACCGTAGCTGGCGCGGAGCTTCAGCATATTGAGCCAGCTGGAGGCTCCTTTCATCCAGGCCTCGTTGTGGATGTTCCAGGATGCGGATGCGGACCAGAACACGCCCCAGAGGTTGTTGGAACCGAAGAGCGAGCTGCCGTCTGCACGTATCGAGGCGTTTACGAAGTAGCGGGAGTCATAGTCGTACTCGGCCTTGCCGAAGAACGAGAGCAGGGTCTCGCGCATGGCGTAGTAACTTACCTGGTCCTGCGATGCGATGGAAGTATTCAGGTAAGGTACGGAGGCGTCCACCGAGGGAGCGTTTACATAGTACTCCTTATAGTTGTACATCATGGCTTCCTGACCGGCGAGGACGTTGAATCCGTGCTTGCCCCATGTGTTGGTGTAGCTGATGGTGTTGGAGGTGGTCAGCTGCAGATAGTATGTGTTGGAAGTCTGGAGAGTACCGGTGTTGCCTCCGGGGTTGGGAGCCCAGTAGCGGCGGCCTTCTCCAAATGTACCCTCTGCCGAGTTGTTGGTCTTGATGACCAGACCCTTTACAGGTTCCCACTGCAGGTAGGCGACACCGTTGACGCGGTACTGTTTCTCCCACTGCTGGTCGTACTTGGCGGTGTAGAGGGGGTTGACGTTGGAGTTCTCGGGGATTTCCAGGTTGTATTCGCCGTTCTCATCGTAGAAAGGATGCCAGGGGAGCATCAGCAGACCTGCGTACATAGGGTTGTCATAGTAGAAGGACTGCATGGCCACGTCGTCCTGATCGGTATAGGCCAGATTGACACGTGTACCTATGCTCAGGGTCTTGGTCAGCTTGTAGTCGGAGTTCACACGGGCCTGGAACTTCTGGAAGTCGATACCGTAGGCGATACCCTCGTTGTCCTGGTAGGACAGGGAAGCATAGAAGCGGCCGCGGTCAGTACCGGCCTGAGCGTTGATCTCGTATTCCTGGAGCAGACCGGTCTTGGTGAATGAGTCGATCCAGTCGGTCATAGGCAGGTCGTACATGGACATGGGGTAGTAGTAGGCGGAGTTGGGATCATCCGGGTTGTAGCCGGCGTTGATAGCCGATACTCTCTTGAGGTCCAGAAGCTCGGAACCTGTGAGGACGCGGAACCCGTTGTCGTTGGCCAGCATCGAGCCTCCGAACTTCACACGGGCGGTGAAGCGGGTCTTTCCGGCCTGGCCGCTCTTGGTGGTCACGAGGATGACACCGTTGGCCGCGCGGGATCCGTAGATGGAGGCGGCGGCAGCGTCCTTGAGGACGGTGATGGACTCGATATCGTTGGGGTTAACGGCGGCCATGGCGTTACCGGTGTTGGTGAAGTAGGACTGGTTGCCGCTCATCACGGGGATACCGTCGACTACCCACAGAGGGTCGTTGCCTGCATTGATGGACGAGATACCGCGGATACGGATCTGTGAGCTTGCACCGGGCTGTCCGGAAGATGTACTTACGGATACACCGGCCAGTTTACCTGCCAGCATCTTGTCGACCGAGGTCACGGGAGCCTCGCCTATCACGTCACCGCTGACTGTGGCGACGGATCCTGTCGTGGCTTCCCTGCGGGCTGTACCGTAGGCGACGACCACTACGTCTTCGAGCATCTCGGCTTCGAGTTCAAGCTCGATGCTGATGTTGGCGCGTCCGTTGACAGGTACGGCCTGGGTTCTGAATCCGAGGAAGGAGACGATCAGGACGCCGTCCTGGGGAACGGTGAGAGAGAAGTTGCCGAGATCATCTGTCATAGCGTAGACAGTCGTGCTGCCCTGCAGCTGTACTGCCGCTCCTATGATGGTCTCACCTGTGCTGGCATCAGTAACAGTACCCGTTACAGTGAGGTCCTGGGCATAAAGCGCAGTCCCAGCCATGAGCAACAGGCCTGTTAGAATTAGTCTTAAGGTTTTCATTGAGAATGATAATTTTTGAATGGGTAATAAGTTAAATTTTAAATGTGCTTTAAGTTATGTCCACCGGCCTTCCCGTCCTCAGAAGACAGTCCGGCCTACAAGGAGAGTAGTATCG
>DHCMC07803__coassemble_496_pt1 | contig 113597 bp, 85 predicted proteins | sample DHCMC07803__metabat2_high_PE_031 | metagenome-assembled genome bin DHCMC07803 | reverse complement strand
CGTTATAGTTACGGCCGCCGTTTACCGGGGCTTCAATTCAGCGCTTCTCCTTCATTGCTTCCAGATTACGCCCCCTCTTAACCTTCCGGCACCGGGCAGGTGTCAGGCCTTATTCGTCATCTTTCGATTTCGCAAAGCCATGTGTTTTTGGTAAACAGTCGCCTGGGCCATTTCTCTGCGCCCCCATCGCTGGGGGACCCCTTCTCCCTAAGTTACGGGGTCAGTTTGCCGAGTTCCTTGGCCATGAATCGCTCGAGCACCTTAGGATTCTCTCCTCGCCCACCTGTGTCGGTTTACGGTACGGGCCGTCATGCCATATGCTACGGAGGTTTTCTCGTGAGTCTGATTACCCTCGCTGTCCGCTTGCCCGAAGGCTCGCGGTACTGTCACGTTTCAGCAATCTCCGGTATTACCGGAAACTATACCTACGCGCTTCAACCGCCTATTCCGTCAGGCGGCGGAGGTGTCACTCCTCAGTCACTCCTTCACTGACATAACGGGTACCGGAATCTTGACCGGTTGTCCATCACCTTCCCCCTTCGGGTTCGGCTTAGGGCCCGACTTACCCTGAGGCGATTAACGTCGCTCAGGAAACCTTGGGCTTTCGGTGTGCGGGTTTCGCGCCCGCATTGTCGTTACTTATGCCTACATTTTCTTTTCCGGACGCTCCAGCCGTCCTCACGAACGACCTTCGGCGCCGACCGGAATGCTCCCCTACCACTCTGATTGCTCAGAGTCCGCAGTTTCGGCAGTATGCTTGATGCCCGTTTATCATCCACGCAGCTGCGCTCGACTAGTGAGCTGTTACGCACTCTTTAAATGAATAGCTGCTTCCAAGCTAACATCCTAGCTGTCTCTGCATAGCCACCTCGTTCTCTCAACTTAGCATACATTTCGGGGCCTTAACTGGCGGTCCGGGCTCTTTCCCTCTTGCCACCGGACATTAGCACCCGGCGACTCACTCCCGTCGATCACTTCGCGGCATTCGGAGTTTGTCAGGAATTGATAGGCGGTGAAGCCCTCGCATCCTATCAGTAGCTCTACCTCCGTGAAGCTCCGGCGAGGCTGTCCCTAAAGACATTTCGGGGAGTACGAGCTATCTCCCAGTTTGATTAGCCTTTCACCCCTACCCTCAGCTCATCCGAATCCTTTTCAACGGAAACCGGTTCGGTCCTCCAGCGCCTGTCACGGCGCCTTCAACCTGGCCAAGGGTAGATCACTAGGTTTCGCGTCTGTCCACTCCTACTCTACGCCCTTGTCAGACTCGCTCTCGCTTCGGCTCACGCGCCTTAAGCGCTTAACCTCGCAGGAATGGAACAACTCGTAGGCTCATTATCCAAAAGGCACGCCGTCGCACCATAAAGATGCTCCGACCGCTTGTAGACGAACGGTTTCAGGGTCTATTGCACTCCCCTGTTCGGGGTTCTTTTCACCTTTACCTCACGGTACTGGTTCACTATCGGTCTTCCGGTCGTATTTAGCCTTGCGGGATGGGCCCCGCGGATTCAGACAGGGTTCCTCGTGCCCCGCCCTACTCAGGTGGTCATTTGAACAGCTCATGCTCTACGCGTACGGGCCTGTCACCCTGTGCCGGACTCCTTTCCAGAAGCTTCCGCTTTTGATGGACTGTTCGCGGTATGACTCCTACAACCCCGGCACTGCCGTAACAGCACCGGTTTGGGCTATTTCCCTTTCGCTCGCCACTACTCGGGAAATCGATCTTTCTTTCTTTTCCTCCAGGTACTAAGATGTTTCAGTTCCCTGGGTTCGCTCTGGCGTGGACGAGCTTCACTCGTCCGGGTTTCCCCATTCGGATACGTGCGGATCAAGTCCTGTTGGCGGATCCCCGCACATTTTCGCAGCTTACTGCGTCCTTCTTCGCCGCCGGAAGCCTAGGCATCCTCCGTTCGCCCTTGTAACTTCTCTCGATATGATTTAGTATTCGTCTCGTATTTGGATCAATTGTAGTCCCTTAAAATTTTACTCTTAACAGACTTATTAACCTGTATACTTTTACCTCGTTATCTCTCTCAGTCTTTTCAATGAACTATCCGTTTTTCTCAAACGGGCTGCAAATATATGGGCGATTTTTTAAACCACCAAATTTTTCTGCAAAAAAATTTCAAAAATTTTTGAAAAAATTTTATCTCTTTTAGCCAAATCGCTGAAAACAAAGAAGATATAATTTAAAATTTCTCGAAAGAATTTTTCATAAAATTTTTTGGTTAAATTTGTATCCGAAACCAAACCTTCCTAATACCTATCTTATGAGCGAAGAAAATAAAAAAGTAACTCTTCCCGAAAACGCATTCCGGGAACTGAAACCCGGCGAGAAGTACCAGCCTCTTCTCAATCCGGACAAAGTCTATCCTGAGGTAACAGTATGGTCCGTGACCATCGGCCTCGTGATGACCATCATCTTCTCTGCTGCCGCAGCTTTCCTCGGATTGAAAGTAGGGCAGGTCTTCGAGGCCGCCATACCTATATCTATAATAGCGGTAGGACTCTCCAGCGCATTCAAGCGCAAGAACGCCCTGGGCGAGAATGTCATCATCCAGTCCATCGGAGCCTGCTCCGGCGTAATCGTGGCAGGAGCCATCTTCACCCTCCCCGCCCTGTACATCCTGCAGGACAGATACCCGGAACTGACTGTGGATTTCTCCAAGATATTCCTCAGTTCCCTCATCGGAGGAGTGCTCGGTATCCTGCTGCTGATTCCTTTCCGCAAATATTTCGTAAAGGAGCAGCACGGCAAATACCCCTTCCCCGAGGCTACCGCCACCACTCAGGTACTGGTCAGCGGCGAGTCCGGAGGAAAGGGAGCCAAAACACTGCTTATCAGCGGTCTGATCGGAGGTCTCTACGATTTCATCGTATCCACCTTCGGATGGTGGTCCGAGGTCTTCACCTCCAGGGTACTGCCCTGGGGCGAGCAGGTGGCCACCAACGCAAAGCTCCTCTTCAAGGTCAATGTGGGAGCGGCGGTCCTCGGCCTCGGCTACATCATCGGCCTCAAGTACTCATTCATCATCTGCTGCGGCTCGTTCCTCGTATGGCTGATCATTATCCCGCTGATGAACATCCTCTTCGGAGACAGTGTGGTGGACCTGATGGGCTCCGGCCTGACCGCCACCGTAGGCTCGATGTCGCCTGAGGAGATCTTCACCAACTACGCCCGCCACATCGGCATCGGAGGCATCGCCACCGCCGGCATCATCGGCATCATCAAGTCAGCCGGCATCATCAAGTCCGCTCTCGGTCTGGCCGGCAAGGAGTTCCGCGGCAAGAAGACCGGCGCCGAAGCTCAGGAAGCCCGCACACAGAGAGACCTGTCGATGAAGATCATTATCATCGGTCTGCTCATCACTCTGGCCCTGATGTTCGTTTTCTTCTACTTCGGAGTTCTGGACAACCTGTGGCACGCCGTAATAGCCCTTCTGGTAGTTGCCGTCATCGCCTTCCTCTTCACCACAGTGGCCGCCAACGCAATAGCCATCGTAGGTTCCAACCCCGTCAGCGGCATGACCCTGATGACCCTCATCCTGGCCTCCATCATCTTAGTGGCAGCAGGACTCAAGGGCACTTCCGGCATGGCCGCCGCCCTGATTATCGGAGGTGTTGTCTGCACCGCACTCTCCATGGCCGGAGGCTTCATCACCGACCTGAAGATAGGTTACTGGATAGGCACCACCCCCCGCAAGCAGGAGGGATGGAAGTTCTTAGGGACAATAGTGGCCGCCGCCACCGTCGCAGGAGTGATGATGATTCTCAACGACACCTTCGGATTCACCGGTGAAGGCGCCCTCGTGGCTCCTCAGGCCAATGCCATGGCAGCCGTCATCGAGCCCCTCATGCTCGGAGGCAGCGCTCCCTGGATCATGTACGGAATCGGAGCCGCCATCGCCATCCTTCTCACCCTGTTCAAGGTACCCGCTCTGCCATTCGCACTCGGAATGTTCATCCCCATTGAGCTCAACCTTCCCCTGATGATCGGAGGAGCCGTCGCATGGTATGTAGGTTCCCGCAGCAAGGACAAGGCCGTCAACGAGGCCCGCAAGGAGAAAGGTACCCTCGTGGCCTCCGGATTTATCGCCGGCGGCGCCCTGATGGGAGTCGTATCCGCGATCATGCGCTTTGCAGACGTGAACTTAGTCAACACCCAGTGGCAGTCCTCCACCCCCGCGGTATGGGTTGCCCTCGGAGTATATATCCTGCTGATCGCCTACATGATATGGGCCTGCAGGAAAACTGACGCCGCTGAAGAGAAATAACGATGCTGAGCGACAGTAACTTCCCTATTGCACTGCTCCTGACCCTTATCGCGGGACTGTCCACCGGACTCGGAGGGGTGATCGTGCTGCTGACCAGAAAATTCAGCACGAAGACCCTCTCATTTGCCCTCGGTTTCTCGGCAGGAGTGATGCTCTTCATCTCCATGACGGAGCTTTTCGCCGAGGCCCGAGCCAGCCTCGGCTCCGCCTTCGGAGAGAGGACGGGGCTGCTGTATACTGTCTTAGCATTCTTCGCGGGGATAGCGCTGATTGCCCTCATTGACAATCTGATACCCTCGAAGGACAATCCCCATGAATATTCCGCCGCCCCCTCGGAGGACGGCGCCGTCCCGGACAGCATGGGGCTCATGCGCTTAGGGCTTTTCTCCGTGATTGCCATTGCTATACACAATTTTCCGGAGGGCATGGCCACCTTCGTGAGCGCCATGGAAAGCCCCCGGACCGGAATTTCCATAGCTGTGGCCGTGGCGATCCACAACATTCCGGAAGGCATAATGGTTGCAATACCGATTTACTATGCCACGCGGAAAAAGGGCAAGGCCGTCGGAAACGCCTTCCTGTCCGGACTCGCCGAGCCGGTGGGGGGAGTCGTCGGCTATCTGCTGCTCTCGAGGATATTCGACCAGTCCCTGAACGGAACGGTCCTCGCAGTGGTCGCGGGTATCATGACCTATATCGCATTAGATGAGCTTCTTCCGTCCGCCGAGAAGTTTGGGCACCACCACCTGTCCATCATCGGGGTCATAGCCGGTATGGCGGTAATGGCGGCAAGTATGATTTTGATTTAGTTAAATATCTTAGATATGGAAAAAATAGTTGACAGATTTCTGAGGTACGTGGCATTCGACACCACGTCGAACCCTGACTCCCAGAGTCAGCCCAGTACCAACAAGCAGTTCGCCCTCCTCGAGCAGCTCCGCAAGGAACTCGTAGCCATGGGCCTGGAGAATGTCGTGCTGGACAAATACGGCTACCTGATGGCCTCCATCCCCTCCAACATAGAAGAGGACGTCCCCGCCATAGGATTCATCTCCCATGTGGACACCTCTCCCGATGCTCCGGGAAGCGGTATCAAGCCACGGATTATCGAAAATTATGACGGCAAGGCCATCACTCTCAACGAGGCTAAAGGCATGGTTCTCGACCCGGAAGAATTCCCCGAGCTGAAGGACTATGTGGGCCAGACCCTGATCACCACCGACGGCAACACCCTGCTCGGAGCCGACGACAAGGCCGGAGTGGCCGAAATCATGGCCGCCGCCGAGTACATCATGGAACATCCTGAATTCAAGCACGGTCCCATCAAGATCGGCTTCACCCCCGACGAGGAAATCGGCCGCGGAGTGGACCATTTCGACGTGGCCAGGTTCGGTGCCAAATACGCCTACACCATGGACGGAGGCGCCATCGGCGAACTCGAGTACGAGAACTTCAACGCCGCGGCCGCCAAGCTGCACATCCAGGGCCGCAACATCCACCCGGGCTACGCCAAGGACAAGATGCTCAATGCAATACTTATCGCGTCCGAGCTCAACGACATGCTCCCGGTATGGCAGAGACCCGAGTACACCGAGGGCTATGACGGATTCATCCATATCACCAAGTTCACGGGGGTGGTCGAGGAGGCCGACATCCAGTACATCATCCGCGACCACGACTTCGAGCTGTTCGAACGCAAGAAGAAGATGATACAGGAATGCGCCGACTTCATCAACTGCAAGTACGGAGCCGGTGTCGTGACCGTCGATATCAAGGACCAGTACTACAACATGAAGAAAGAGGTCGAGCCCCACTACCACATCATTGAGAAAGCTGTCGAGGCCATGAAGTCCGCGGGCATCAAGCCCAACATCCGTCCCATCCGCGGCGGTACGGACGGCGCCCGCCTCTCGTTCATGGGTCTGCCCTGCCCCAACATCTTCGCCGGCGGCCTCAACTTCCACGGCAAGTACGAGTATCTCCCAGTGCAGAGCATGGAGAAGGCCTCGGAGGTCATCCTGAACATCATCCGGAATTTCACAGTAAAATAATGGAAGATATCCAGCTCAACGCGCACAACAAGGAGGAATACCCTCCGATGCACACGGCGGAACATATCCTCAACCAGACGATGGTGCGGATGTTCGGCTGTCCCCGCTCGCGCAACGCCCATATCGAGCGGAAGAAGAGCAAATGCGACTATCTGCTGGCGGAGTGCCCCACTCCGGAGCAGGTCCAGGCCATTGAGGACAAGGTCAATGAGGTGATAGCGGCAGCCCTGCCGGTCACCATTGAGTTCGTGCCTCTGTCGGAGGCAGGTGCAATAGTCGACCTGAGCAAACTTCCGGAGAATGTCTCGCAGACCCTCCGGATAGTCAGGGTCGGGGACTACGACGCCTGCGCCTGCATCGGGGCCCACGTCTCCAATACCTCGGAGATCGGGCACTTCCGGATACTCTCTCATGACTTCGCCGACGGACGGTGGAGAGTCCGCTTCAAGGTCGAGGGATAGAGGGGTGGCACGGTAATTGACAGCTTTCATATTTCAGAATCACAAAGCATCTGAAGTATGAAAGCTGTTTCATTTATTATCGCGGCGGCTGCCGCTTCCATTCTCTCCTGCGGCATGATGAAAGCCCAGGACGGTGTCCCCTATGATGAGAAATTCCGCTATATCGAGGTTACCGGCACCTCCGAGGTAGAGATAGTGCCTGACGAGATACACTTCATCATCGGCATCAAGGAGTATTTTGAGGAGGAATTCGACGGAGTCTCCAAACCCGAGGAATACAGGACAAAAGTACGTATCGAGGACATCGAATCTCAGATGCGCGAAGCCCTTCACTCCATCGGCATCACCGACAACGACATCCGCACCCAGGACGTGGGCGATTACTGGAGGGAGCGGGGCCTGGACTTCCTCATCGGCAAGAATTTGGACATCACCCTGCACGATTTCACGATGATAGACAGGATCATCTCTGTCATAGACACCAAGGGAGTAAGCTCCATGCGTATCGGGGACATGAGCAACAAGGACATCCTCAAATACCACGAGCAGGGCAAGAAAGACGCGCTGCTGGCTGCCAGGAAGAAAGCCGAATATATGGCGGAGGCCCTCGGTGAGAAAATCGGGAAGGTCCTCAGCATCGTAGAGCATGGCGGCGGAACAGACCACTACACAGTAGTTCAGAACAGCAAGCTGCGCATGGACAGCGCCGCACTCGGCTCAGCCGAAGCCGCTCCGGCAGCCTCCGCCTCCGATGCCTTCCGCACCATCAAGTACACCTACTCGGTCACCTGCCGCTTCGCCCTCAAAGGCTGGTAATCATATTGCCGTTCATCTGCTGACGGGCGAGGAGTTCGCGGGTGCGGAGGGAGTCCTTGTAGGCGTTGTGGGCGTTGATCCTGGAGATGTCCAGGGCGGCGTCGGAGTTTCCGCCCCAGCGGCGGCAGCTGTATATCGGGTCATAGATGCGGCAGAGACGGTACTCACGGGTCAGGCGGAGCACCACGCCGTAGTCCTCGCCGTAGGAGACGTTCTCGAAGCCGCCGATGGAGCGCAGGGTGGCGGCGTGGAAGGCGCGGGGAGCACCGAGACCGTTGATGCGCAGAGCGTTGTTGTGGCCGTTGGAATCGGTCCACTCGCGGTGGTCGATGACTCCGGGCGGTATGGGCCGCAGGTCGAAGTCGGTCATCATGTAGCTGCCGATGACCACTGCGCACCGCTCGCAGCGGAACACGTCCACTATCCTCTGCAGGGTATCCCGCCCGCTGTACATGTCGTCGCTGTCGAGCTGCACGGCATAGCGTCCGCAAGCCGGATGGCTGATACCGGCGTTCCAGCAGCCGCCGATACCCAGGCCGGTCTCCTCCGGGATAACGTGAATCACCCGGCTGTCGGACGAGGCCAGTTCATCTATCCTTTCCGATGTTCCGTCGGTGGAATGATTGTCTATCACTATGACATTGAACTGGAAATCCGTCTGCTGCGAGAGCGCCGAGCGGAGTGCGTCCTGTATCGTGGCAGCGCGGTTGAGCACCGGGATAATGACCGAAGCCTCGACGGCATAGACTCCGCTGTCCTCCCCGACCGTCCGCGTCCGCTGCGGCAGCCACACCCCAATTTTCCTTAGATGATCCGTAAAAATGGCCTCCATCTCTATCTGCGCCTCCCGGTTCCTCGGATCCACATAGTCGAACTGCTTCTGTCCCGAAGCCCTCGGATCCACCTCGTCCACCCCGTAAAGCGTCTGCGGCAGATGCATCAGCGCCCCATGCCGCGAGAGGAAGAGCCTCAGCGAATACCACCGGCCGTATTTCAGCGACGGGCCGCCACCAGCTGCTCTTTCCGTTTCTTCATTGCCCTTTCCGGTCCTGCATCCACCTATCCCCTCTTTCTCCAATCCGCACTCCCATTCCCCCATCAGAGCCTCATTCACAGCCACCAGCGCCCCGAAATCGAAGTCCTCCCGTACACTGCCCGGTTGATAATCATTGACCGGATTGTCCTTCCGCCGGCCGTCCGCCGTCCGCAGCCAATAGTCACAGTACACCATCGCCGCCCCCGTCCGGACAGCCTCCTCCAGCAGCCTTCCGCCGGCCTGCCCGGCATCATACATCTTCCGCTCCGGCCCTACCCGCAGCAGCACGTATCCGTTGTTTCTGTCGATTATTTCCATATCTTTCTGATTAGCCTCTCAAAGATAGTAAATGTTTTCATGTGAATTTGCGTAACGGCAAGCAGAGAAGCGGCCTCAAAATGTAATCATCTCTATGTCATTAAGTTATAATTAGGATTATACAAATTATCAGATGAACCGGCCGGTGATGCTGGAAGGGCAGCGGCGGATGTCGTCAGGAGTGCCGGCAGCCACGATGCGGCCGCCTTCCTCGCCGCCGCCGGGGCCCATGTCGATGACGTAGTCGGCTGAGCGGATGACATCGATGTCGTGCTCGATGACGATGACGGTGGCTCCGTGGTCTATCAGGCTCTGGAAGACCTGCAGCAGGGTCTGTACGTCAGCGGGATGCAGACCGATGGTCGGCTCGTCGAACACGAAGACCGAGTCGTCCTGGCCGCGCCCCATCTCGCTGGCTAACTTGAGACGCTGGGCCTCGCCGCCCGACAGTCCGGGAGTCTGCTCGCCGAGAGTCAGATAGCCCAAGCCAAGGTCCTGAAGCACCTGAAGCCGCTGACGCACAGTCCTGAGATCCCCGCATGCCACGAGAGCGTCACTGACATCCATCGCCATCAATTCGGGAAGAGAGTGATAGGTTCCCTCGAAATTCTCCCGGCGGATACGGTAAGCCGCCTTGGAATAGCGGGAACCGCGGCAGTCCGGGCAGGGTATGTCCACGTCGGGCAGGAACTGTACGTCAAGGCTGATTACACCAGTACCGTCACAGGTAGGACAGCGCAGACGGCCTGTATTGTAGGAGAAATCCCCGTCCTTCCAGCCGGCGGCCTTGGCATCGGGAGTCCTGGCGTAGACCTTGCGCAGCTCGTCGTGAACGTTGGCGTATGTAGCTACGGTGGAGCGGATATTGATGCCTATGGGCGTAGCGTCAATCAGTTTGGCATGCCGGATGCCGTCGGCCTGTACGGCCAGCACGTGGTCCGGCAGCTTCCCGCCCGAAACCATCGCCTGCAGACCCGGCACTAAACTCTCTAATATCAGAGTCGTCTTGCCCGAGCCCGACACTCCGGTCACCACGGTCAGCCGCCCCTTGGGGATATCCACCTCTAACGGCTTCACCGTATGTATCGCAGCCGTCGAGATGTGGATACGTCCGTAAGCAAACATCTCGGACTCAGCCGCCCGCCCCCGGACACTCACCCCTGCCTGCCCGGTCAGAAACGGGCCTATCTTCGAAGCCGGACACCGCCCGATATCCTCTAACGTCCCCTGCGCGATCACCTGTCCGCCCGAAGAACCGGCCCCGGGCCCCATCTCGATCATCCAGTCCGACTCCTTGAGTATCTGCACATCGTGGTCCACGAGCACTATCGAATTGCCGTCGGCTATCAGGTCCTTCATCACCCCTGCCAGCCCGACGATATTGGCCGGATGCAGCCCTATCGACGGCTCGTCCAGCACATAGAGCACCCCTGTGGTACGGTTACGCACCGCCCTGGCCAGCTGCATCCTCTGCCGCTCCCCTGTCGAAAGCGTGGACGAAGCGCGGTCCAGACTCAAATACCCAACACCCAGATCCAGCAGCCGCACCGAAGCATCCAGGAACGACTCGCAGATCCTTTCGGCCATCGGACGCATCTCCTCCGGCAGGGAAGCCGGCACCCCGCGCACCCATTCCACCAGTTCCCGCAGACTCATCCGGCACGCCTCGTCTATGGAAATGCCCCGGACCCTCGGAGCGCGGGCAGCCTCGGAGAAACGCGAGCCCCCGCAGTCAGGACACGGCCCGGTCTTCAGGAACCGCTCCACCCGCTTCATCCCCTTCTCGTCCTTGACCTTCGCAAGGGCGTTCTGCACGGTATAGACGGCATTGTAGTAGGTAAAATCCAATTCCCCGGCCTGATTGGTATTCTTCGAATGGTAGAATATGTGCTTCTTCTCGGCCGGTCCGTGAAAGACAATATCCCGCTCCTTCGGGGTCAACTGGTTGAAAGGCACGTCCGTGCGCACTCCCATCGCCCGGCAGACATCGGTCATCAGGGACCACATCAGGGTATTCCACGGCAGCACCGCACCCTGATCGATGCTCAGGGTCTCGTCCGGCACTAAGGTGGACTCATCCACGGTGCGGACAGTTCCGGTGCCGTCGCAAGCAGGGCAGGCGCCGCTGCTGTTGAAGGACAATTCCTCTGCGGACGGTGCGTAGAAATGCGCCCCGCACTCCGGGCAGACCAGTTCCAGACCCGCCGCCACATTGAGCGACGGCGCCACGTAATGCCCGTTCGGGCAGCGGTGGGAGGCCAGGCGCGAATAGATCAGGCGCAGCATGTTGAGCAGCTCCGTCCCCGTTCCGAAGGTGCTGCGGATACCCGGCACCGCCGGCCTCTGGTGCATGGCCAGGGCCGCCGGCACGTAGAGCACCTCGTCCACGCTCGCCCGCGCCGCTTGAGTCATTCTCCGGCGGGTATATGTCGACAGCGACTCGAGATAGCGCCGCGAGCCCTCCGCATACAGCACCCCGAGGGCCAGCGAGCTCTTGCCCGAGCCCGACACCCCCGCTATCCCCACGACCTTCCCCAGCGGCACGTCCACATCGATATTTTTCAGATTGTGCACCCTCGCCCCGCGCACCTCTATCCTGTCCGGTCTGTCAATATTTTCCTTCATTGTCAATTTGAATTTATCCTACAAAATTAGGAACTTTTTCCATAAATTCGCGGTATGAAAAGACAACTCTTCTGTACTCTGGCAATGACAGCGATGACTGTTATCGGAGCGGCTGCGGCGGGGACCGACAGCCTCTCGAAATGGGTGAATCCCATGATTGGAACTAACGGAATGGGGCATACGTTCCCGGGAGCCTGCTATCCTTTCGGAATAGTGCAGCTCAGCCCGGATACGGACACCGTGCCGCACAACATCGACGGACGGTATCAGCCCGAGGCCTACCGCTACTGCGCCGGCTACCAGTACGGTGACAGCACGATAGTCGGATTCAGCCACACGCATTTCAGCGGAACGGGACACTCGGACCTCGGGGACGTACTGCTGATGCCCACCACCGGTGAGCTGAAACTGAGGCCAGGAACGGCGGCCGACCCTGATGCGGGATACCGTTCCCGATACTCACATGAGCGGGAAGTGGCCCGGCCGGGATACTACGAGGCCTTCCTGGAGGACTACGGCATACGGGCGCAGCTGACGGCCACCCCGAGGACAGGCGTACACCGCTACACCTACCCCGAGGGCGCCTCGGAGCAGCGGGTCATCCTGGACCTCATCCACGGCATCTACAACTACGACGGCAAGGTGCTCTGGGCCCAGATCCGGGTCGAGAACGACACCCTGCTGACCGGCTACCGCATCACCAACGGCTGGGCGAGGACCAACTACACCTATTTCGCGATATCGTTCTCCCGGCCAATACGCGAGTACGGCTACAAGGAGTTCGGGAAGGTGCTGTACAACGGCTTCTATCGCAAGTTCGACCTGGAGCACAATTTCCCGGAAATCGGGGGCAGGAAAATCGCGGCCTGGTTCGGGTTCGACCCCTCGGAGGGACGGGAGCTGGAGGTGAAGGTCGCCCTGTCGGGGGTGAGCACCGCCGGAGCGGTCAGGAATCTGGAGGCGGAGGCGGCAGGAAAGGATTTTGAGACCGTGGCGGCCGAAGCCGGGGCAGCCTGGGACAATGCCCTCTCGGTCATCGAGGCCGAGGGCAATGAGGACCAGCTGTCCATGCTCTACACCTCCCTCTACCACACGATGATCAATCCTTCGGTCTACTGCGACGTGGACGGACTCTACCGGGGAGTGGACGGCAACATCCACCGCGCCGAGGGCTTCACGAACTACACCATATTCTCCACCTGGGACACCTTCCGGGCCCTGCACCCGCTCTACAACATCATCCAGCGGGAGCGCAGCCATGACATCATCGAGTCCATGCTCGCCCACTCCGAGCAGAGCGTCCACGGAGCCCTGCCGGTATGGAGCCACAACGCCAATGAGAACTGGTGCATGATCGGCTACCACAGCGTCTCCGTCCTCGCCGACGCCATCGCCGCCGGCATCCCTGTCGATACGGCCCGGGCCCTGAAAGCCATGGTACGCAGCTCCTCCATACCCTACTACGAGGGCACCGGCGAGATGATGCGCCTCGGCTACGTGCCCATGGAGACCTCCGGCAGCTCAGCTTCCGTAACCCTCGAATACGCCTACGACGATTGGACCGTCTACCGGACAGCAGCTGACGCGGGCCAGGCCGACATCGCGGAACAGTACCTCAAGCGCTCCGGCAACTGGCGCAACGTCTTCGACCCCGGGACCCGCCACGCCCGTCCCCGCCACGAGGACGGCAGCTTCAAGGCCGACTTCGACCTGTTCAGCACCCACGGCCAGGGCTTCATCGAGGGCAACTCCCTCAACTACTCATTCTACGTGCCCCACGACGTACCCGGCCTCATCGAGGCCATGGGCGGTCCGGAACAGTTCGAGGCCAACCTCGACACCCTCTTCACCATGCACCTCCCCGACGAGTTCTTCGCAGGTACGGAGGATGTCACCCGTGAGGGCCTGCTCGGCGGCTATGTACACGGCAACGAGCCCAGCCACCACATCCCCTTCCTCTACGCCTGGACCTCCAGCCCCTGGAAGACACAGTACTGGCAGCGGGAGATCATGAACCGGATGTACCGCAACAACATCGACGGCCTCTGCGGCAACGACGACTGCGGCCAGATGTCCGCCTGGTACATCTTCTCCGCCATGGGCTTCTACCCCGTCTGCCCCGGCAGCGGCGAGTACATCCTCGGAGCCCCCTACCTCCCCTACATGAAGATCAACTTGGAAAACGGCCGGACCCTCGAGATAAAAGCCCCGAAAGTCTCCGACCGCAACCGCTATGTCCGCTCCGTCAGCCTCAACGGCACACGGCTCCAGCCCGGAGAGGACGGAGTCCTGAAACTCACCATCGGCCAGATACTCGCCGGCGGCCTCCTCGAGTTCGAGATGACCGCCCGGCATTAAATAATTTCAACTTAAATCAATATGCCATGAAACAATTCTTGACAACTATCGTCTGCATACTCGGATTATGCGGCATGCAGGCTGCTAAGGCAGCGGCCCAGGAAAGGGCTGAAAGCAGTATCTCTCTGGAATACAAAATGGTCGAAGATCGGGACCTCTACAGGCTCATGGACTTCCTCGATGTCTACCGACTGGACGTGAAGGTCATCGGAGAAGGGCTCAAGGGCCGGGAGTTCAGAGTAGTTACCGTCACCTGCAAGGACAGTGTATTCACTGAGACAGGCAGAGAAAGAAGCGGTATCATAGTCAGTGCGGACTCCGATACGCTGGATTTCATCTTCTTTGCCCGCCAGACATGTCCCGACACTGTATTACTCTCATGGACAGGAGAAGGAGCGGTATATAAGAACAAGCTTCCGGTGCCTCAGTTCACTCATCCGATACTGATGGAAACATACAGCGACCGCGCATACACAGCTAAAGACTCAATTCCAATCATGGCTTACAGTACCGGTCAGCCGCTTGAATTCGAGATGAACGGTGAAAAACAGACCTTCATACATTACTGTGGGCTGCGCGATGCCAAAGTACATCCAAGAGAATGGCCGGCAAAATACGGCATCAAGGATTTCGTGTACTTCTACATTATTTTCCCGGAAGAATAGCAGCATTTTCAGGATTTAAAACACCATGAACGACCTGATGGACAGACAGCTGGCCGCATGGCCGGAGGCGGCGCGGAGATACCGCGACCTGCAGAATATAGAGACTAGGGAAATAGACCTCGGCGGGATGCCCGTCAGGATACAGTTCAACCCGGCCCGGGCCGTCTCGACCCTGGCCCGCACCGACGCCGCCGCGATAAAGGCCCGGCCCTGCTTCCTGTGCCGGGACAACCGTCCGGAGCAGCAGGAGGCCCTGCCCTTCGAAGGCTGCGACGGCCGCCGCTACGAGGTGCTGGTCAATCCCTTCCCTATTTTCCCAAAGCACTATACCGTCCCGTCCGTGGAGCACACGCCCCAGCGGATTGCCGGACGCTTCCCGGACATGCTGCGCCTTGCGGAGACCTTCGCCGACATGGTGGTCTTCTACAACGGTCCGGAGAGCGGAGCCAGCGCCCCCGACCATTTCCATTTCCAGATGGGCTGCAGGGGGTTCCTGCCCGTCGAGACGCATTTTGACCGGCTGAAGCCTGTGACCGTCATGAGGCCGGGCCGTGCGAGCATTGCCGTAACTTCGGGATACATTTCCGGACTGCCGGTGATTACCGCTCCGGACGGGACTTCCGCGACAGCCGCATTCCTCCGGGTGCTCCGCTCCCTGCCTGTCAGTCCGGCTACCGGCGAGCCGCAGCTCAATATCCTCTGCTGGAAGGAGACGTCCGCTGACGGCGGTCCCGGGGCATCGTTCCGCATCATCGTCATTCCGCGCAAGGCCCACCGCCCTTCCTGCTACTTCGCCCCGGAAGACAGGGCAGTGCGTATCAGTCCCGCCTCGGTCGACCTCGGAGGGGTGTTCATCGTCCCGGTGGAGGCGGATTTCCGCAGGGTCAATGCACAGGTGCTCAGGGATATCATCGAGGAAACCGTCGATATTTCCTGGCAGCCGGTCATCGACGTGGGGCTGCTCACCGCCCCTCAGCTGCGGGTCAGGTTCAATCAGCCGTTCACAGGTCCGGACTCCCGGAAAGGGGGCATCTGCGGAGAACAGGCATTCACCCTCGCGGACGGGATGGTGGAATGGAACGGGAAACGCTATGGACGGCTCGAATTCAGGCCTGAGGGCAACACTCCCGAAGAGGGGGATTCCCGGGGCTTCACCCTGCACAAGGTCAGGATAGGGATCAATTTCCATTGGGAGCGGGAGGAGGACCAGCTGTTCTCCGGCGGGCTGACCATTCTGCCCTCGGAGGAGGGGCTTGTAGCCATAAACAGCGTGCTTACAGAGGATTATCTGCTGAGCGTAATCTCCTCGGAAATGAACGGAGACGCACCGGAGGAGTTCCTCAAGGCCCATGCCGTCATCTCGCGGTCGTGGCTGCTGGCACGGCCTACGCTCGGTGGCGGGGACAATGCTCACGGCTCTGAGGGATCGTGCCACTCCGCCGCCGCGAATGGAGACAATCCCGACAGCCAGGAATCCCCGGGGAACGGACATTCCGGGCAGGGAATTTCCGCACCGGGTTCCCTTGAGAATGACCGCATCATCCGCTGGTACGACCGGGAGGACCATTCGCTCTTCGATGTATGCGCCGACGACCATTGTCAGAGATACCAGGGGCTGCTCCGGGCCGGAAACGCCAACATCCGGCGGGCCATCGAGGCTACCCGCGGACTGGTGCTGACCGACGGGCCGGACGGAGCCATCTGCGACACCCGCTTCTCCAAATGCTGCGGAGGAGTCTCTGAGCGGTTCTCCGCCTGCTGGGCCGACGAGGACTATGCCTATCTGCGGCCCGTGCGGGACTATGCCTGCCTGCAGACCGACGAAGACAATGCCGCTGATGACGGCACGCCAGACGCCGTCGGCATTATCCCGGATCTCTCCGACGAACAGAATGCCCGCAAGTGGATATTGTCCTCGCCCGAAGCCTTCTGCAACACCTCCGACCCAGCCCTGCTCTCCACCGTCCTGAATTCCTACGACCAGGAGACCGCCGATTTCTACCGCTGGCGGGTCGAATACACGCAGGAGGAACTGAGCGACCTGCTCCGCCGCCGATCCGGCATTGACTTCGGTTCAGTGCTGGAACTCAGGCCGCTGCGCCGAGGGGCATCCGGACGCATCATCGAACTGCTCATCCGGGGCACACAGCGGACCGTCACCGTCGGCAAGGAACTCGAGATACGCCGCTGGCTGTCCAAGTCGCACCTGTACAGTTCGGCCTTTGTCGTGGACACCGTCTACGCCGAGCCTGCTGCTGACGGCCAGGACATTCGACCCGACATAAACGCTCCGGCCATTCCGACCGGATTCATCCTCCACGGAGCCGGATGGGGACACGGCGTAGGCCTGTGCCAGATCGGAGCCGCCGCCATGAGCGCCCGCGGCTGCACATTCGACCGCATCCTCGCCCACTACTTCCGCGGCTCCTGCCTCACCCGCCTCTATTGACCCACTCCACTGCCCTGCACTGTCCTCCCTGTCCTGCTATACCCTGTCCTGCCCTACTCTACCTCGCCGTCCTCCTCCCACCTTCCGAAGGTGAGTATTTTCCGGCCGTTCCCGTCTCACCTCCCGAAGGCGGGCAGCAGCATGGACTGAGCAACGGTAAGCAGAGAAGCGGCCTATCTTCACAACGAATTGGAATACTGACACATAGATATACAACGAGTGCTTTTCGGCCATATCCGCACCTGTCAAAAGCACACGTTTAACTGTAAGTAATTGATTCCCGAGCGCATACGATTCGACCCTGCTCCAGTACTTACCGTTACTTCGCGCAACTGCACCTTCCTTCCCACTCCTTCCGAAGGAGTAAAAAAACTGCGAGAAAACAGAACTCCTTCAGAAGGAGTGAGGCGGGTACGGCTGGCCGGTGATATTTACCAGAGACTGTATTTGAAGAAGGGATATTCACTCACGTTAGAGAGGAAGTAAAGAGTGCCGCTGTCCTCGTCCACGGAGATGAAGCCCCAGTTGTCGAGGCGGTAGCGGCGGACCGGATTGCCGTTCCAGTCGAACTGCTCCACGTAGATGTAGTAGAGGCCCTTTTCCCACTCCTGCATCACATCTGCCGGAGTGCGGCCGCTGTAGAGCAACCAGACGTAGCGCTGCCCGGCGTAGAGTTTCCAGTAGTGGGTGATATTGCTGTCCATCCCGACTCCCTCCGCCTCACCGTCCTCGAAAGAACGGAAATCGACAGTCCTGACATTCCCGTCGAAATCGCAGAACAGCACCCGCTTAGCGTATTTGTACGCCCAGACGGCCCTCTCATACTGGAAGTTCACCCCGAGCGAGCCGATATTCATGGTGCTGCCGGCGGAATATTTGCCCAGGCGGACATCGGCCAGCTTCCGGACTGTCTGCCCAGGCGCCGCAGCGGTATCACTTCCGTCGTAAAGGTATATCGCAGAACTATGCGCGAAGACAATATGGTCGTCATCCACTGCGGCAAAGCCCCGGGTATAGGAAGACGCATTATACTGCGAAGGTATCCGGTGACGGATCTGCTCTATTACCCCGTCCGTCCTGATTTTGTACAGGCCCTGGATATCCCTGAAGTTTTCGTTAATCATCGCGATGTATCCGGAACCTTCGTAAGGCCAGATATCCGGGGAGATAAACTCCATAGGCCCGCGGCCCCTGTTGCCGGATATACCCTTAAGTTCCAGATCAGGCAGCGAATACATCCTGAACGGACGGTCATCCTCGCAGCAGACCAGCAGTAGCGAGTCTTTCAGAATCATGGTGGACACCCCCACTTTGAAAATCTCGTCCTGCAGGACTGTATCTCCCTTCAGATGCAGCCCCTCGCCGAAGGCTTCTGCGTCATTTTTCAAATGCACTTCTCCCGGAACGATAGGGGCAATGGTGTCGGGGACGGCAGCCACATCCTCTGCCAGGCTGCTGTCCTGTCGGGCGGAATTTTTCCCGGAGCCCCGGCCTCCGCATGATATGGTCAGGGCAGCGGCGGCGATGGCAGCCGATATCAGAATGATGGTAGGAAATCTTTTCATGGCGGTGAATTTCTGATTTTTGCAAATATACGCAATTTCTTCGTAGCACCCGCGATATACCGGACTTCCGCAATCACATGCCACAACGGCACTGAATCGTGGGTTTTGCTGCCGTTGCGGAAAGATGAGGCGGAAGTTTATGTATCTTTACGGCATGAAAAGCAAGAGAATACCGCCGATGGCGTGGATCCCGACCCTGTACGTGGCGGAAGGGCTGCCGTACGTGGCAGTAAACACGCTGTCGGTCATCATGTACAAAAATCTCGGGATGTCCAACACCGACATCGCCTTCTATACCGGCTGGCTGTATCTGCCGTGGGTCATCAAACCATTCTGGAGCCCGTTTGTGGACATCATCAGGACCAAGCGGTGGTGGACGGTGACGACGCAGTTCATTATCGGGGCGGCATTTGCAGCCATCGCACTTACCCTGCCGCTGGACAGTTACGTGGTGCTGTCACTGGCGGTGTTCTGGCTGATCGGATTTGCCTCGGCCACGCATGACATAGCGGCGGACGGATACTACATGCTGGCACTTGACTCCTCGGACCAGTCGCTGTATGTAGGGATACGCAGCGCGTTCTACCGGCTGGCGACCATCATCGGGCAGGGCGGGGTCGTGATGGCTGCCGGATGGATGGAAACGGCTTTCGGGAATGTTCCCCGGGCATGGGCGGTGACCTTCCTGATACTCTCGGCACTGTTCCTGCTCATCGCATTTTACCATTCGCGGATACTGCCCCGGCCGGCGGCTGACAGGCCCTCGGGTGCAATGCCGGCAAGGGACGGCATAGATGCGTGCTCCCTCAGGGGCTCGAACCCTGAACCCGATTCTGACGTAGCCCCAACAGGACTCGAACCTGCTCCGGCAGTTCCCTCCGAAGAGGACCGCGGGTTCGGTACCCGTCCGGAATCCGGCCCCAGGACAAGTCACAGCACCGCCCGCATCCTCCGCGAGTTCGTCGGCACCTTCGGCTCATTTTTCCGAAAAAGGCATGTATGGATTGCCGTCACCTTCATTCTCCTGTACCGCTTCCCCGAAGCTCAGCTCGTGAAGATGATCAACCCCTTCCTGCTCGACCCCGCAACCGAAGGCGGCCTCGGCCTGAGCACCGCCCAGGTCGGTCTGGTCTACGGCACGATAGGCATTATCGGGCTGACTCTCGGCGGCATCCTCGGCGGCGTGCTCGTATCGCGCTACGGACTCAAACGCTGCCTCTGGCCCATGGCCCTGGCCCTCACCCTGCCCTGCGGCGTATTCTGCTGGATGAGCATGGCTCAGCCCGACCCGGCCTCCATGCTGAACCTGATCCTTATCAACGCCTGCGTCTTCATCGAGCAGTTCGGCTACGGCGTCGGCTTCACCTCCTTCATGCTCTACATGATGTATTTCGCCGAAGGGCCCAGCAAGACCTCCCATTACGCCATCTGCACCGCATTCATGGCCCTCGGTATGATGATACCGGGTATGTTCGCGGGCGCCCTGCAGGAATGGATGGGCTACGTCGGCTTCTTCTGGTGGATCATGGGCTGCTGCCTCGTCACCCTCGCCGTCACCGCACTCATCAAGGTCGACCCTTCCTTCGGCCTCAAGCACAATGGTAAACAGTAATGTGAAATAGCTCACTTCTTCCGCCCACCTTCGGAAGGTGGGATGAAAATGCGGGAAATCTACTCACCTTCCGAAGGTGATGGGAAGCTAGGGGAAACGGCAGCCCCTCCAGAGCCGAAACAGAAAAGTGCATCGCCGGAAAAGCACCGCCGGAAAAGATTTTTTCTTAAATTCGCAGAATGAACTGGAGTGAACTGAGCCTGCCCATAACCGATCCCACGTGGATATTCCTGATCGTACTGCTGATCATCCTGTTCGCCCCGCTGCTGTTCAACCGGCTGCGGATACCGAACATCATCGGGATGATCCTGGCCGGCGTGCTCATCGGCGAGCACGGACTCAACCTGCTGGCCCGCGACAGCAGCTTTGAGCTTTTCGGCAACGTCGGACTGTACTACATCATGCTCTTAGCCGGTTTAGACATCAACATGGAGGACTTCAAGCACAACCGCAAGAAGGCCGCCGTCCTGGGTCTGCTCACCTTTTCCATACCGATCATACTCGGACTCATAGTCAACACTTCCCTGCTCAAGTACAGCCTCGCCACATCCATCCTTCTGGCCAGCATGTACGCCTCCTACACCCTGATTTCCTACCCGATAGTCCTCCGCCTCGGAGTCTCCCGCGAGAGGAGCGTGAGCATAGCCGTAGGAGCCACAGCAGTCACCGACACCATGACCCTGCTGGTGCTGGCCGTCATGAGCGGCATATTCGAGGGCGGCACAGGTGAGTCGTTCTGGATAGTGATGGCATTCAAGGTGATAATGATAGGTGCCGTCATCATCTACTCCTTCCCGAGAATAGCGCGATGGTTCTTCCGCAAGTACGACGACACCGTCATGCAGTTCATCTTCGTGATGGTACTCCTCTTCGCAGCAGCCGGGCTGATGGAAGTGGCCGGACTGGAGGGCATCCTCGGAGCCTTCCTCACCGGCATCCTGCTCAACCGCCTGATTCCGTCCATTTCCCCCCTCAAGAGCCATCTCGAGTTCGTGGGCAACGCCCTCTTCATCCCGTTCTTCCTCATCGGAGTGGGCATGCTCATCAACCTCAACGTGATATTCGGCCACTGGGGCGCGATCAAGGTAGCACTCGTCATGACCGCCACCGCCCTGACCGGCAAATGGATTGCCAGCCTCCTGACCCAGAAGGTCTTCCGCATGGCCGCCACCGAGCGCCGCCTGATGTTCGGCCTCACCACCTCCCAGGCAGCCGCCACCCTCGCAGCAGCCCTCATCGGCTACGAGATCATCCTCCCCGACGGGAGCCGCCTCCTGAACGAGGACATCCTCAACGGCACCATTCTCCTGATTCTATTCACCTGCATCGTAAGTTCCCTGACCACCGACCGCACCGCCCGCAAGATAGCCATGGAGGAGCCCGTCATCGACCGCGACCCCGACAGCCGGCCCGAGAAGATCCTAATCCCGCTGGCCAACCCCGATACCGTCAAGGACTTAGTCTGCCTTTCGATGGCCGTGCGCGACCCCATGCTCAACGACAACCTCTACGCCCTGAGCATCCTCTACGACACCGACAACTCCAAGGCCGTGAGCACCGCCTCCCGCAACCTCGACAACGCCGCCAAGATAGCCGCCTCCGCCCACGTGGACCTCAAGAAACTCAGCCGCTACGACCTCAACATCGCCTCTGGCATCATCCACACCGTCAAGGAACAGGAGATCACCAGCCTCCTCATCGGCCTGAGAAGGGACGCCGACAGCCCGATTCTCGGCAACTTAGCTGTCAACCTCCTCAAGAGCCTTTCCTGCGAAGTACTCCTATCCCGCCTCATGGTCCCCATCAACACCCTGAGCCAGATAGTGGTGGCAGTCCCGCCCAAAGCCGAGTACGAAGCCGGATTCAGCCGCTGGGTGGAGCACCTATGCCGCCTGAGTACCTCCCTGGAGCGCCCCCTGCATTTCCACGCACCCCAGGAGACCATTGTCATACTGCAGAAACTCCTCGAGGAGAACAGCCACCGCCTCGAAGCCCTCTACGTTCCCATGGAGGACTACAGCGACCTGACCTCCCTCGCCTCCGAACTCGACGACGACAGCCTCCTGGCCGTAGTCAGCTCCCGTCCCGGCTCCATCTCCCACGACAGCTCATTTGAGAAGTTGCCCCGCCTCCTCGGCCGCGAGTTCACCGCCTGCAGCCTCATCCTCCTCTACCCTGAGAAATACGACGACTCCGGCCAGGCCCTCAGCTGACAGCCCGAGCCCAAAACACATTGTACGATATGAAATTATCCGGAACATACCATCTTTCCACCACAGCCGCGGCCGTCCTCATCCTGACCGCCCTTACCCTCATCCCCGCCACCGGCACCGCCCAGACCGTCCTCACCGGCATCGACGTCCTCGAGGCCAACGGCTTTGAGCAGCTGCAGGGCAAGCGCATCGGGCTGGTGACCAATCCCACGGGCGTGGACCGCTACCTCAACTCCACCATCGACGTCCTGCACAGCGCCCCGGGAGTGGAGCTGGTCGCCCTCTTCGGCCCTGAGCACGGGGTCCGGGGCAATGCCCACGCCGGCGAGCACGTCGAGGGACAGGCCGTCGACCCCCGCACCGGCGTTCCCATTTTCTCCCTCTACGGCAAGACCCGCCTCCCCTCCGCGGAGCAGTTCGAGGGCCTCGACGCCATCGTCTACGACATCCAGGACATCGGCTGCCGCTCCTACACCTACATCAGCACCATGGGCAATGTGATGAAGGTGGCGGCAATGGAAGGGGTGGAAATGATCATCCTCGACCGTCCCAACCCCCTCGGAGGCCTGAAGGTCGAGGGCCCGGGAGTAGAGGACTCCCTCATCTCATTCGTAGGACAATACAATATCCCCTATGTCTACGGCCTCACCTGCGGGGAGCTGGCGACCCTGCTCAACGAGGAGGGGATGCTCAGGGTCGAGGGCTCCGACGGCCGGGACTCTACAGTAAAATGCCGGCTCACGGTCGTGAAGATGGAAGGATGGAGGCGCGGCATGAACTTCGACGCGACGGGACTGCTCTGGGTGCCCTCCTCCCCCCACATTCCCACGGTGGAGGCGGCATACCTCTACCCGGCGACCGGTATTCTCGGAGAGCTCGGGGTACTGTCCATCGGGGTGGGCTACACCCTGCCCTTCGGCATGATCGCCTGTCCGGGGATGGACGCAGACCTGCTGGCCTCGCGGATGAACGCCCTCTATCTGCCGGGGGTGCTGTTCCGGCCCGTCTACGCCACACCATTCTACGGCTCGCTCAAGGGAGAGGAGATCGGAGGGGTGCAGATATACATCACGGACTTCGGGGCGGCACGGCTCTCGGAGATTCAGTTCTATGCGATGCAGGTCATTGCGGACATGCAGCCGGACTTCGACCCGTTCGGGGCTGCAGATGCCTCACGGCTGGAAATGTTCGACAAGGTGACCGGCTCCGAGGAGGTGCGGAAGGCCTTCGGAGAGCGGTACAGATATGAGGACATCTTCAATATCTGGAACGATTTTGCAGAAAAATTCCGTAAAGTCTCGGAAAAATATTACCTTTACGCACTATGAAATGCTTCCGGTTCCCATATCTGCTCTTACTGACGGCTATCATAGCTGCCGCCGCTGTGTCCTGCAGAAAGGACAACAGTGCCGACTATGACACCGAAGCCCTTATATTCTATGGGGATTATAACGGAGCCATCGGAAACAACAAGGAATGTAACTACTACATCTGCCTCTCCGACATAGGATTCGAAGACGACGGAACACTCCTGCCCGGTGGCAGATACTACTACTTCGATGTATTTTCCACTGCACCTTCCGACCCTAAGCACATAACCATAGCCGAAGGTACCTATAGTCTCGGTCCCTGGGGCGAGACAGCTGTCGGCACATTCACTCCCAACTACTCTCTTTTCGAGGAAGCCAGCCGATATGGAGGAAATCTCCAGATTACATTCACCTCCGGTATCATGACCGTATCCCGCAACGGGGACATCTATACATTCGAGGCAGAGCTGACTGATGTGGCAGGGATGACTCACCGGGTAAGCTACTCAGGCCCCGCACCGTTTACCGACTACTCCACAGGAGGGACCGACTATCTGCCGCTCGAACAGACCTTAAGCATACAGGCAAAAGCCGCCATAGGTTCCGTAAACGACAGGATGGAAGGACTTGCCGACACCATCTCCAACGTCATCCTCTCCTTCACCGACATGGACATCGATGCCGACGGCTACACCATTCCGCCGGGCAGCATCCTCAACATAGACTGCTACATGAAACTTACCGAGGACGGAAGACTGCCCGGAGGCCATTACCACGTCTCTCCGGACTGGGGTACCGATTCCACTCTCAGTCCCGGAGAAGTGAACCTCGACCAGATATACGGCACGGTAGTCGAATACTATGATGCGCAGGGCAGCGCTTACTTAGGTCTGATTACCGAAGGCAGCCTGCATATCATTAACTCCACCGAGATGAACTACAACATCATGTTCGCTTTCACCACCAGCCTCGGCTACGAGGTCGCCGGCAACTACTACGGCCAGCTCGACCTTCTACCTTACCAAAACACATCAGTGTCCAAGGCTCCGGCTGCCGGAAAGCGCCTTCACCGCCCTGTCTCCTGTCCAACGACCCGCTCGCATTTTTCCGTCAAAACCTTATAAATGCCTTAAATGACAACGGGAAAGAGAGCCGTTCCTTTTGCAGGTTAACGGTTCTCTTTCCCGTTTTAAATAAAGCCGTCCGGGGTTAGAACTGGAGGACGAGGGAGGTCATGCCGGGCACGGCCAGGGGCTCGGTGCTGCGGGAGACGGTCGCTCCGGTGAGGATGTCGGTGGCGGTGAAGCTGTCGGTGCCGAGGGCTGCGGCTGCAGCGTCGAATATCTCGGCGTAGTGGGTCCAGTCGAGGGAGACGGACTCGGTGCCGTTGTTGATCACTACCATCACGAAGTCCTTGAAGTCAGGGGTGTAGCGGAAGTACACGTAGGCGTTCACCAGGTCGCCGAAAGGCATGAAGTGCATCAATTTGCCCTTGGTCACGGCCTCGGAAGTCTTCCTCCACTGCATCAGGGTGCGGGTGTGGTCGAACATCTCATTCTGCAGCTCGGTCCTGCCGGCGGACGTGAAGGCATTGACCTTGTCGCCGGGCCAGCCGCCGGGGAAGTCGGTCCTCCACCATGCATCGCCCTTGCCCACCATCTCCTCGGGTCCGTGCATCAGGATTTCGTCACCATAGTACCACTGGGGCACGCCGCGCATGGTCAGCAGCAGTGTGGTCGCATTCTTCATACGCGCCAGCACGGTCTCGTCGGAATCCTTGTAGGTACCGAAGCGGATGGCCGGACGCTCCATGTCGTGGTTGGTAATGAAGGTCAGCAGGTTGTAGGGGTTGTAGTAGGCGAAGTCGAGGGACACGGAGCCGTAGACGCGCTTGATGCCGTCGTCGTAGCCCAGGTTCTCATTCTGCACAAATGCCTCGGAGATAGCGTCGGTCAGGGCGAAGTCCATCACCATGGGCAGGTGCGAGGTATAGCCGTCGGCATTGGTCTTGAAGCCGCCGTCAGCTGTCCTGCAGCCCTCCCAGTAGGCTATCTGCTGGGTGTTGTGGAACCAGCACTCGCCCACGAGGGTAAAGTTGGGGAACTCCTTCAGGATACCGGCAGTCCAGGCCGAGATGTCCTCCTTGCGGGTGTAGGGATAGGTGTCCACGCGGATACCGTCCAGGTCGGCGTACTCTATCCACCACACTGCCAGCTGGATGTAGTACTGGAGGCAATAGGGATTGCTCAGGTTCATGTCGGGCATCGAGGTATCGAACCAGCCGGTCACGCAGGCGTCGATGTCGGTCCGGGCGGCGTGGGGATCGGAGTGTCCGGACATGGCGTAGTTGGAGCGGGTAAATGTCGGATGCTGGTGGATCCAGTCGGAGAAAGGCAGGTCGTTGAACCACCAGTGGGCGGTGCCGCTGTGGTTGGGCACGATGTCCTGGATGAACTTGATGCCCTTCTCATGGGCGGCGGCCACTAAGGAGCGGTACAGTTCGTTGGAGCCGTAGCGGGGGTCTATCTGGTAGTAGTCCGCGCAGGCATAGCCGTGGTAGGAGTAGGTCGGCTCGTTGTCGAGGGTGATGGGCGTAGGCCAGATGGCGGTGATACCGAGGTCGGCCAGATAGTCCAGATGGTCCATGATACCCTGGAGGTCACCGCCGTGACGTCCGCCGGGGAGCTTGCGGTTGCCCTTCTCGGCGGTCAGTGGCGAAGAGTCGTTCTTCTTGTCCCCGTTGGCGAAACGGTCGGGCATCAGCAGGTACACCACGTCGGAGGAGCCGAACCCTATCCTATCCCGTGACCCCTCGCGACGCTCGCCTATACTGTAGGCAAATGTCTCTGTCTTCCCGTCGGGGTAGTTGATGGTAAATGTGTACTCGCCCGGAGCCAGGTTATCGGCAATCTCGAGATCCACGAACACGTAGTTCGGGCTCTCGGCATAATGCACGGCCTTCACCGTGATTCCGTCAGAGTCCACGGACACACCCGCACCCGAAAGTCCGGGGGCGTGCAGCATCAGCGTCAGCGGAGTCTCCATCCCGGTCCACCAGCAGGGCGGCTCCACGCGCAGTCCCTCCTGGCCCACAGCTGCGGAAGCCATGGACGACAGCCCCATCGCAGCCAGAATCGTAGTCAGTAAATTTTTCTTCATAAATTATTGCTATTTGGTTTTAAATATCGTTACACGTTGTCCACCTTCCGAAGGTGGGACGTTTCCGGCCGTTTTCTGCGCACCTTCCGAAGGCGGGAAAATGGGAAGGCGGGGAAATGACATGAGAAGGTGGGAAACAGATGACGGGCATGGGAAGGCGGAAAACGCAGAGAGGCATCAGAACACGAACTTATATCCGTGAGCGGGAAGGGTGTAGCTCTGCCCGGCGATGGAGCCTTCGGAGACGGTCACGGTCACTTCCTCTGCGGAAAAATTGAACACTGCGGCGAATCCGTCGCTGCCGTCAGAGAGCCTGCGCTCGAAGGCAAACACCTGTTCGGGCCTGTCGGACGCCAGTATCACCATAGGAGCACCCTCGCGGGGAGCATACATCGACGGATGGGCATCCCTCATGGCTATCAGTTCCTGGTAGAACTGGGTGAAGCCCCCGCGGTCCTCCCACACGATGGGATCGCGCATGAAGAACTCCAGTGAGTTGTCGTTGCCCACCTCCTGACCGCTGTAGATCAGAGGCATGCCCGGTTCGGCGAAAGTCAGGGCGGCGAACTGGCGGGCAGCGTCCCCCATCCTCTCGAACTCGGTGCCGTTCCATGAGTTCTCGTCGTGGTTGGATGTAAAGTTCATCTCGATGCTCTCCACGGGCAGCTTGCCCTCGTGCTCCACACGGTAGGCAGCGTACTCTGCGGCTGTGGCCTTGCCCTGGGCGAGCCTGTTCATAAACGCATGGTTGGACCAGCCGTAGTAGGCGTCGAAGGCGTCGGTCATCAGAGCGGGCTCCTCGGACTCGGCCAGCATGAACAGGTCGGGACGGATCTCCCGGAGCGCCGCCACGGCGTCATTCCAGAAGTCCACCGGCACCTCGTGGGCCACGTCGCAGCGGAAGCCGTCGACACCTACTTCGGATACCCAGTAGGTCATGGCGTCGAGCATGGCGGCACGCATATCGGCATTGTCGTAGTTCAGCTCGGCCACATCGGTCCAGTCGAAGGGAGCCACCGGAGTACCGGTGCTGTCATCCATCACGTACCACTCGGGATGCTCGGCGATCCAGCCGTGGTCGCGGGAAGTATGATTGGCCACCCAGTCGAGAATCACCTTGAAGCCCAGCTCATGAGCCCTATCCACCACGGACTGGAAGTCCTCAATGTCCCCGAACTCGGGATTGATGGCCTTGTAGTCGCGGATGGAATAGTAGCTGCCAAGCTCTCCCTTGCGCTCCACCTCTCCGATCGGATAGACAGGCATGAACCAGAGAATGTCCACTCCCAGTTCCTGGAGTCTGGGCAGATGTTCCTCGAAGGCCTTGAGAGTACCTTCCTTGGTGTACTGACGGACATTTACCTCATAGATTACGGCAGATGCCGTCCAGTCGGGATGAGTCACATTGGTAACAGGCGATTCCACCTGTTTCCCTGCATTGCCGGCGCACCCCGCAAGCATCAGGGCGGAAGCCGCTGCAACAACAATTGTCTTGATGATATTCATAATCTCAATGTTAAAATTTACTATTTTGCGACAGGCCGGATAGTCACAGCCGCACCGCCGCCGGGGGCAAGCGGAATGCGGAGGGTGGCGGAGGGCTTCACCGTCCTGGTGTAGATCCGGTAGCTCTGAGGATTGGACTCCCAATCGGCGTCCTCTCCGTCGGCGTAGACCGTGGCCTCGTATTTCTGGCCGGAGCCTGAGGGGAGGAACGAGAGAGGGATGACAGCCTCGCGGGCATTCTCGTCGGTGACTGCGCCCACGAACCATTCATCGGCACCGCGGGCCTTGCGGGCCACAGTGATGTAGTCCCCGGGCTCGGCCTCGAGATACCAGGAGTCGTCCCAGTTGAGGGCCACGTCCTTGATGAACTGGAATGCGTCCATAAACCGCTCGTAGTTCTCGGGCAGGTCGCAGGCCATCTGCAGGGGCGAGGGCATGGTCACATAGAGGGCCAGCTGCCGCGCCAGTGTGGTACCGGCCTGCTCCCCGGGCTTGCTGCCGCCCTCGTAGTAGTCCAGTTTGGTCTGGAAGAGGCCGGGAGTGTAGTCCATCGGACCTCCCTTGAGACGGGTGAAGGGCAGGATGCAGGTGTGGTCGGGGTCGTTGCCGCCCATCGACTCGAACTCTCCGCCGCGGGCCGACTCCTGGGCCACCCAGTTGGGCCAGGTACGCATCAGTCCGGTCGGACGCACGGCCTCGTGGCTGTCTACCATGATCTCATATTCGGCGGCAGTACGCGCCACGTGAATGTAGTGGTCGTTCATCCACTGTGAGGAGTGATACTCGCTGCGGGGGATGATGTAGCCCACATATCCGGTCTTGACCGAGTGGTAGCCGTGGTCCACCATGTACTGGAAGGCATCCTCCAGCTGTCTCTCGTAGTCCGCGGCGTTGGAGGCCGTCTCGTGGTGCATGATCATGTTCACGCCTTTCTCCGCAGCGTATGCGGACACTGCGTCTATGTCGAAGTCAGGATAGGGTTTCGTAAACAGGAAATGACGGTCCTTGCGGTAGGAGGCCCAGTCCTCCCAGCCCTCGTTCCATCCCTCGACAAGCACTGCATCGATACCGTGCTCCGCCGCGAAATCTATGTACCTCTTCACGTTCTCGGTATTGGCCGCATGCCTTCCGTTGGGTTTCAGGGCCGAATAGTCAGTAACCCCGGGACGCGCCTTCCAGTAGTCGCTGTAGGCCCAGGTAGCACCGGCCCCGGTAAACATCTCCCACCACACTCCCACGAATTTCTGGGGCTTCACCCACGAGGGATCCTCGATGGCGCAGGGCTCGTTCAGATTGTAGATCAGCTGCGAGGCCAGGATGTCCCGGGCATCGTCACTCACGATGACCGTCCTCCAGGGCGAATTGAACGGAGCCTGGAGATAGCCGCGCACCCCTTTCTTGTCCGGCACCAGATGGGCCTTCAGCCGGAAATTCACATCATCCACATCGAGGAGCATGGCGGCATAGTGCACCAGCGCGGCCTCATGGATGTTGATGTACAGCCCGTCATCGGACCGCAGCATCAGCGGAGTCTGTACGGACAGCCCGCCCTCGGCCTTAGTCTCGTAGGTCTTCAGGTACAGCCTGCTCTCTATCTCATCCTCCAGACCGGATATCCGGGCAGTGGAGTATGCAAACTCGTTGGAGTCGTAATCTCCGGGAATGCAGTAGGCCAGATGGTCGCCGGAGAGGTTGAACTCGGTCTGCTCCCCGCGCAGGGTCAGATAGTTCAGATGCTCCTGCTCGGGAACCTCATAGCGGAAACCCAGTCCGTCGTCGAAGAGGCGGAAGCGCACGGTCACCACACGGCCGGTCTCCTCCTGCTCCAGAGTCAGGGCCATCTCATGAAAATGGTCCCTCACCTCGGCATACTCACCCCACACCGGACACCAGCTCCTGTCCACGGTATCCCGGCTCACGGCCACAACCGAGAAGCCGCCGGTCAGGTCCGCCTCGTCGCTCACCAGTCCCAGGCGGCTGGGGGTAATGACGGGCAGTCCCTTGTAGGTCAATTCATAAGTCACCGTCCCTCCGGTGCACCCGACATTGAGGGACAATTCCCCGGAGGGAGAGCTCATCTGCTGCGCTCCCGCCTCCGAAGGCAGGACGGCCGTCAGGAGGAGAAGGGCAGCGGCTGTTATCAGATTCTTTTTCATACAGTTTGTTTTATCATTTTTCAGGACAATTCAGTAGCATCGGAGAGCGTCACCCGTCCTCTTCGCACCGGCACCGTGATGTCGCTGCCGGCTCCCGCCGCATTATGCGAGTATATGCGGATGCAGGAATGGTCCATCTCCTCCGCATTGTCGGGGATGTGGACGGTGAAGACTCCGGCCTTATGGTAGGAAAGGCATTTGTGCCCCAGCAGGGTATTCTGCCACAGCACCAGGTAGCTGGCAGGGGTGTTGTCCACCTTGACGGTGAACTCCCGGCCGCCCATGTCGGTACCCACCACGGTTACCGAAGGTACGGTCTGCGCCTTGGGGGGCTCCCGCTTGAGCACGATCACCCCGCTCTCCTCCCCTGTGGTCACTCTGACCGTAGAGATGTTGCGGGAGGCCGGCCCGGCGACCACCAGCACCGTATCCATGCTGTCCGGGGAGAGCGGCACCACCGTATAGTCGTTACAGGTCAGCCCGTCCACCCGGCCGATTCCGGGGAAGTAGTCCCGGACCACCAGCAGGGTCGTATCGGACATAAGCACGCAGGGTCTTGCCGGTGCGGACTTCTCGTCGAAGAAGGGGTTGCGCTCCACCCTGTACGAACAGGACGCAGCCATAAACAGTATGACTGCCGCTGCTGTCATCAATCTGAATGCTTTCATTTCAAATATTGAATACTACGGAAGAATACGCGCCCATGGTCAAACGGGGCACATCCCCGCCGCGGTCCATGGACACCTCGCCCTGGACGGAGACCGTACCGGTGACGGTGTCGTGCAGAAGGAAGTTGATCTCGCCTCCGCTGAAGTTGTGCAGCACCAGTACGCGGCCCTCCTCACTCTCCATGATCCAGGCGCAGAGCGCGGGAAGGGAGGCCAGGGTCTCATTGTAGAGGTCGTGACGAACCATCCGGCCGTGAGCCAGGGCAGGACAGGCGTGACGGGCCTGGGCAAAATCCTTGTACACCCGGAAGACGGACGAAGCGTCGGCAGCCTGCTCGGAGACGGAGGCTGTCGGAAGGGTAATCTCGGACTTGTCGGTATAGGAGGACAGCTTGGTGTTGTAACTGTCGCCCCAGTTCATGGGGATACGCACGTATTCGTCCCCGTTGTCCTTGACCCCTGTGTAGCCCAGCTCCTCTCCATAGTAGATGTAGGGCTCGCCGCCGGCGGTCAGAAGTACTGCTCCGGCCAGACGCATCTTAGCCGTAGACTCGCCCAGGTCGCTGCCGGCCCGGTTCTCGTCGTGGTTGGAAAGCTTGGTGGCCTCGATATAGTCAGGACGCACGGCGGCATACTCCTGCTGATAGGACAGGATGTCCTTCACGAAGGTGTTGCCGGTACCGGAGTTGATGCCCGAAGATAGTCTCCACCAGAAGGAGAAATCGAAGGCCGCGGGCAGACCGGCATAGTACGGCGCCACGACATTGTGTTCGGAGAGGACCTCTCCCACCATGTAGAACGGCTCGCTGCCCTGATAGTATCCGTTCATGGCATCATAGAACTTGGCCAGGAAGGTAGGGTTCTCGTCAGAAGTCTCGCTGTGGTAGATATGCTTCACTGCATCGAGGCGCATGCCGTCCACTCCGGCATCCACCCAACCCTGTCCGATGCGGACGAGCTCCTGGAATGCCGGAGACTGCTCGGCCTGTGCGGCAGGACCGTAGTTGAAGTCAGCGAACCACGAAGTCCACAAATGCGAGTGATAGAACAGGGTTCCGGGCATGAGGATGTCCCGCACCGCGTTGTTGTCCTCGGAGGAGAACAGCGGCATTTTCACCCCGTACTGGATTACTGCGTTTTCGGAATTTTCAGCGCCGTACTTGGTGCCGGGAGTCCAGTCATCGGTCCCCTCGGTTCGGATCAGAAAACCCCACGGGGAGTTGAAATCCACCGTCAGGGAATACATTCCGCCGCCGTCATCGTAGAATTTGAAATATTGCCCGGGGTCTCCGGCATAAAGGAATTTGTCATTGTCCGTGGCGGGAGCTGTATTCTCCGGATCAGCAGGAGCATCGGTGCGGGTCACTGTAACCGTCGGAGCTGCAGGATTCGACCAGTCCATGACAAATTCCATCACGCCCTCAGCGTCATTGCTGGCCACAAACCACTGTCCTGAATCGTATCCGTTTGCTCCCTCGGATGCTATCATGGGTATCCGCCCGGCCTCAATATCTGCGGCGGGATTCTCCGAGAACGTGTAGAACTCGCGGTAAGGGCTGCCCGCAGACGCACAGGCGTCCAGGAACCAGGGGTGGTCGCTGCCGCTGTGATTGAGGACATAGTCGATGTATATCTTGATGTCCCTCTCGTGGGCCGCGGCCACCAGGGCACGGAAATCCTCCATCGTGCCGAAATCCGGATTGACTGCTGCATAGTCAAGCACATCGTATCCGTGATAGGACATGGCAGGATGAATGGGCGAGAGCCACAAGGCCGTCGCTCCGAGCGAGTCCAGGTAATCGAGTTTGTCGATGATGCCCTGAAAGTCGCCTATGCCGTCTCCGTCCGAGTCCGCGAAGGAATACACCAGCAGCTGGTAGGTAATCTCCGCATTCTTCGTCCCGTCCCACTCGATGGGGTCAGCGGTCAGCAGTCCGGAGGGGCCCTCCTCTATATCCTTGGGTTTGTCGGGATTGCAGGCACAGAGCGAGGCTCCCAGCAGCAGTGTTAATGTCAGGTAAGCAGTTCTTTTCATCATGGGTCACTATATTAAAAAGGGCGGGATGTTCAGTATCCCGCCCTCCATTAAACTTTCCTGTTATTCAGCAGTTGTAAGCGTCAAGGTCTCAGCCGTTACGTCGTAGGTCATGTTGTAATTACCCATAGCTCCTCCGATATTGGGACCGTCCTTAACAACATCAAATGCAATACCAGAGCCTGAGAAGGATGCTCCATCTGCCAGACCGCGGTTATCAGTCCAGTCACCGGCCCATCTTAGCTTGAACTCACCCTGAACAGGTGCGGGGACAACAGTTGTCCACGTATTGGCCGAAGCATCGAATACCATGGGTACATCCTTTGTCCAGCTGTCTCCGTCTATCATACCATGAGCACTCCATCCGAGGAGGAATATCTCGTTAGTGTTAGCATTGTAAACTATCACCTGCTTTCCTACCTGATCTGCTGCAACTCCTATATCCTCACCACCAGCGGCTGTAGGAACTCCGATTTCGATGGGCTCTCCCTTTACGGCTGCACCGGCCTGGGTATCCCAGCTGTTATTGAAGCGAATCTTGAATGCCGTGGTCTCCTCAAAAGCCAGTGCAGGACTTGTCCAGATACCGCTTCCGGCAGGGAATTCGGTCATATAGATATCGTATGTCCAGTCGCTTCCTTCGAACGTTCCGATAACACCCCAGAGATTATCCTTAATTTCCGGCTGCTCGGGCTCCTCAGGCTGCTCGGGCTCGTCGGAACCTGTGCCGTAGTCATCGGTGCTGATACGGGTCGTGGGGTTGTCCCAGTCGTTGAGGTCGATGTACACCCTGTAGTTTCCGGCATCGACTGTGATAGGATCTCCGCCAGCCACTACTTCAGAGATGTTGCCTCCGAATACCACGTCGGTATTGCCTCCAGATACACGGACAGTGTAGCCCTGACCCTCGGCTATCTGAGCATCAGCGTGGAAGTGTCCGGTAGCACGGTCACACTCCATGGGTACTTCGGTGGAGCCGACTACCAGCGTAACTCCGTCGAACCATACCACAGGGCTGAGTGTCAGAGTAGACTTCACGAAGTGGAAGTTGTAGTAACGGTGTGATGTGTAGTTGGAGATGTTTCCGCTGCCGCCGTCGTCAATCAGAGTTACAGAAGGAGCCTCGGGCTCTGTGGAGCTGGAAGCACCTGTTCCCCAGTTGCCGTGGTCCCAGTCAGCAGCTCCGGTCAGCTTGAAGCCGAAGTCGGTAGTACCCTCACCGAAGTCCACGACACCGGTGTAGTTCTCCTCATCCTCGGAATAGCTGTACAGGAAGGCTGTCTGGCCGTGGTCCCATCCGCAGAATCCACCGATCACATATACCGAAGGATATGTCTTGGGAGCATAGAACGGAGTGATGACAGTAGAGAGAGTAGTGGAAACAAGCGATACGCCTGATATTACAGAAGACTCTCCGAACATCTCTGCCTCTACTCTCAGATATACCTGCACGGGGATATCCGAGGGACAGTTGAAGTTCATCAGAACTGCATTGATGGTATTGGCGTCGATGACGATACCGTTTTCGACTTCTGTAGTGGATGCCAGGGATCTCTTAGTGGAGAAATCCTCGTTGATATCAGCGTATGCGGTATACCTCATACCCGTAGGGAGGTTGAAGTCAGCCTCGGAGAAAGTGAGGGTAGCGAAAGCTCCGCCCTCTTCCAGTACGTAGGATTCAGCCAGGACTGTCTCCACTACAGGAGGAACAGCGTTCTCAGGATTGTAAGTCACGATTTCCTTCTCGGCGCAGGATGCCAGCGCAAGTACGGAGATCATGGCGGCTGAAGCTATATAGAAAAACTTTTTCATATCGTTTCTTATCATTTAGCGTTATCTGTTAATAACCGGGGTTCTGCTCCAGCAGGCTGTTGGAGTTGATCTCAGTTGAAGGAATGGGGAAGAGGTTGAAACGCTCATCCACACCTGTTCCTTCCTGCACACCGCCTTTCCAGTCCCACAGGTAGGTGGAGGAGGTCAGCAGACCGAAGCGGACGAGGTCCTGACGGCGGACGTTCTCCCAGTAGAGCTCACGGCCGCGCTCGTCGATGATGTCGTCGAGAGTAATAGTAGATACTGCAGGCAGACCGGCTCTTTCAAGCACTGCGTTGTAGGCATCCAGACCGCTCTGGCTCAGACCGGAACCGCGGAGCTGGGCCTCGGCGAGCATCAGGTATGCGTCGGCAGCCCTGAAGATGGGATAGTCGGTATCGGGATACGATGAAGTGCTGTTGTCGGCGGGAGAGCCGTCATGCTTCAGGTTGGTGAACTTCATCTGGCAATATCCGTTGGAGAACAGAGAGTTGTCCACAATATCACGTATATGCACCTCTGCACCTTCGAATTCAGAAGCATCGGTAAACAGGTATCTCTGATCAGCATCCTCATCAAAGAGGTCGAGGAACTGAGGGGTTACTACGAGACCGCCCCATCCGTCATTGGTTCCGAGAGCGCCCTGCCATGCGGGGTTACCGGAAACGATGGAGCCCTTGATTACGAAGTTGGTGCTGCCGTAGGTCTGAATGTTGGTTCCGTCGCTCTGCACTGCGAAGATGATCTCAGGGCTGAGATTGTTGTCAGCCGAGAAGTTCCACTGATAACCGTTCTCGCCGGTATTGAGGGACATGGTGCTGACAATTTTCTCGCACTCGGCTGCGCACTCGTTCCAGGCTGTAACCTGGCCGTTGGTGAATACTTCAGCGTTCAGATAGAGCTTGGCCAGCAACATGGTGGCGAACTCCTGGCTTACACGGCCGTACTCGGTCTGTGAGATGGGAAGGAGGTCGTCACGGAAACCGTTCTCGCCGGCAATTTCCTCTACGAGCCAATTATAGAGGTCAGGACGCATGATCTGCTCGGGGCCGGTAGCGCCTACGGAATTGGCCTCAGTAGCGAAAGGCACATTGCCGAAAAGGTCGATGGCGTGATAGTAGCTGAGAGCCCTGAGACCCCTGGCCTGGGCGATCATGTAATCCATCTCCTCTCCCTGGAACTCATCAGCGGCAGCCTGTCCGCGGCGGATGAACTCGTTGCAGAGACCGATCTGATAGTAGATACGGGAGAACATAGCTGTTACGAATACGTCGGAGGTAGTCCAGCTCAGTCCGTGGAGGGACTTGATGGTCTGGTCGTTCCAGCATACGCTGGCCTCGTCTGTAGGAAGCTCCTGCAGGTGGAAAAGAGCACGCATGTACTGACCGTAACCGCCGTCGATACCGTCGATATCGGGGGAGGAGTCAGGACCTTCGGAAGCGCTGACTGACAGACCGCCGTAGCACTTGGCCAGCAGCTGCTGGTAGGCCTCGATGCTGTTGAGCACTTCCTCAGGCGTCTGGATATTGGGATCGATAGGGGTTACATCCAGGTCCTGCACGCAGGAAGTGGTGAAGAGAGCCGCTACCGATACCGCTATGGCTGTGAATATTGTAGTAATTCTTTTCATGATTTCAGTTCTCCTTTATATTAGAAGTTGTACTTAAGACCGATGATGTAGGTGCGGGGACGGGGGTACAGGTTGTTGTCGATACCTCCGAAGACCTCAGGGTCGATGCCCGAGTACTTGGTGATGGTGGCTACGTTCTGGACTGTACCGAAGAGGCTGAGGCTGCCGCCCTTGCCCAGATCGAAGAGATAGCTGAGGGTGATGCGGTCGATCTTGAAGAAAGAACCGTCCTCTACCCAGTAATCAGACAGATAGGCTGCCTGGTTGAAGCCCCATGCAGGAGCGGCTGTCATACAGTTGCGGACAAAGGAGTTGGTCCACAGGTCGGACAGCAGGGACAGACGGGAGGCGTTGTTGTTGTACACCATGTTGCCGAGGCTTCCGTGACCGGCGATGGCCAGGGTCAGGTTCTTCCAGGACACCGAGGTGTTGAAACCGAGAGTCCATACAGGGCTGGCCTGTCCGAGGTAGTAGAGGTCGTCAGCGTCGATGACACCGTCACCGTTCTGGTCTACATACGCACCGGGGATGGGAGCGCCCTCTGTGTCGTAAATCTGCTGGTATACATAGAAGGTGTTCATAGGATAGCCCACCATGTGTCTCTGTATCGTGTTGCCGACACCGCCGCTGATACCGCCGGTGGCTACTCCGGTGTAGCCCTCACCGTCGTTGGTGGTCAGTTTGGTGATGCGGTTGTGGTTGTATGCGAAGTTGGCACCGATGGTCCAGTTCCAGTTCTGGGTCTGGATGGGAATACCGGTTATTTCGAACTCAACTCCCTTGTTGACCATCGATCCGATGTTGGCGAAGAGGTAGTTGGTCAGGTTGGCACCGGCCGCTACAGGTGTGTAGTTGAGCAGGTCAGTGGTCTCCCTGTAGTATACGTCCAATGTACCGAACAGTCTGTCATTCAGGAAACCGTAGTCGATACCGATGTTGTAGGTGGTGGTGGTCTCCCACTTCAGGTCGGCGTTGTAACCGTTAGGAGTGATAGGCACGATTACCTGTCCGTTGAACATATAGTAGCTGCCGATCAGGTTGGTCTGGTATGTAGGTATGGACTGGTAAAGGTCACCTATGTCCTGCTGGCCTGTCTGGCCCCAGCTCAGACGGAGCTTGAGGTCGGATACTGCCTTGGAGTCCTTCAGGAAGCTCTCGCCCTTGATATTCCATCCGAAGGCTACGGAAGGGAAGAAACCCCACTTGTTGTTGGTAAAGCGGGATGTACCGTCCCAGCGGACTGTGGCTGTCAACATATAGCGGTTGTCGTAGTTGTAGTTGGCACGGCCGAAGAAGGATACGAGGTAGTACTCGCTCTTGTTGTGGAACTCGGATAGAGTGGCCACGCTGCCGGCTACGGGATCGGGCTGGGTCTCTGAGATGCTGTTGCTCTCGGTGTAGAAGTGCTGCCAGGAGTAACCGGCCATGACACCGAAGCTGTGCTTGTTTATCTCCTTGGAATAGTCGGCGTAGGCCTCGAGGGTCATGTCGCGCTTGGTCTGGTCATAGGGGTTGTTGAGACCGCGGCCGGCCTGGGTCTGGTTGTGATAGGACTGCTCGGCGCCGTAGGGCACGGTTACAGTTCCGTTGGAGTGAGAGTAGTCCATACCGAGGTTGAGGTTCAGCCTCAGGTCCTCTAAGCCGTGAATCTTATAGTCGAACTGGGCGTTTCCGATGAAACGGGAAGCCTTGGACACGTCATTGCGCTGTATGAGAGCAGCCAGAGGGTTGATAGTGGACTGGGTGTTGGGCTCGAATTCACCGTTCACCATCTCTCCCCACATCTGATATCCGTCCAGACCGTGCTCGCTGTATACAGGCTGGGTAGGGTCGTACTCGATGGCTGCGGAGATGGCTCCGGTGTTGGCGAAGCGGTTGTTCTGGAACATTCCCTTACCGTTGAGGGAGATGGTCAGATGGTCGTCGAACAAGGTCGGAGTCAGGTTCAGGGAGATGGTTCCTCTCTCCATGCTGGAGGTTTTCAGAGTACCTTTTTCATTAAGGTAACCTCCGGACACACGGTAGGGCATGAAGCCGGCCTCACCGAACTTGAAGTTGCCCTGCAGGCCGACGTTGGCCTCGTGGCTCATGCCGAGCTGGTAGATCTGCTTCTGCCAGTCTGTATTGGCATCGCCCAGTGCCAGATAGCCCTGAGAGGTCTCGCTGCCGGTATATGCAAGCATGGCGGCCCTCATCTCGTCACCGGTCATCACGTCCAGATACTTGGCGTTCTGAGAGATGGAGAGAGTGTAGTCAGCATTCACATGAGGTACTGCGGAATCGTTCCTGCTGCCCTTCTTGGTGGTGATGATGATCACACCGTTGGACGCACGTGAACCGTAGATGGCGGTTGCAGAAGCATCCTTGAGGACTGTGAAAGTCTCGATATCGGCGGGGTTTATGGATGAAAGCTGGTCAGCCACACCGCTGATACCCTCGTTGGTGATAGGCAGACCGTCGATCACGATCAGAGGAGAGTTCTGGGCGTTGAGGGACGAACCGCCGCGGATACGGATAGTGGAACCGGAACCGGGCGCACCGTCGCCTTCTGTAATAACGACACCGGCCGACTTACCTTTCAGCATCTCGGTAGGTGAGGTAACCGCACCCTTGTTGAGCTGGTCAGCGCGAACTGTGGCCACCGATCCGGTAAGGTCTTCCTTCTTGACTGTACCGTAACCGATTACCACCACTTCCTCGAGCATCTCTGTGTCATCCTCGAGAGTGATGATGGGAGGCATCTGGTCGGCCTGGAATACGAGTGTCTTGTAACCGATGAGCGAGATTTCGATCATCGAGGAAGCAGAGGAAACGGTAAGAGTAAAGTTACCGTCCATGTCTGATTCCGTACCATTGAGGGTCCCCTGTTCGAGGACTGCAGCTCCGATTACGGGTCCTATCGCATCGACGATCTGACCTTTCACAGTGTACTGTGCGAAGGCGCTCGTCAGCGAGAGGAGTGTAATCGAGATCAACGCTGTCATCAATCTTTTCATACGTTAACTGTTAATTGATTGTACTTAAAATGAGTTTGTTGTTATTTCTTACGGAAAAGCCGCAGCTGCACCGGGTCGTCCTTGTCCTCCACGAAGATGACGGAGACCGCCGCTATCAGAAGGCACAGGCCCGAGAACACCATGGCGTAGATAGTGTGACCGCCGTACACATGGTTGACCATGAAGCCTCCCAGGAGGCCGTTGCATACCTGCGGTATAGTGATGAAGAAGTTGAAGATACCCATGAAGACTCCCATCTTGGCGGGAGGCAGCGAGCCGGCGAGGATAGAGTAAGGCATGGCCAGGATGCTGCCCCAGGCGATGCCGACTCCTATCATGGATATGATCAGGAGGTTCGGGTTCTTGAAGATGAAGAAGGAGGCGAAACCGAGGGCTCCCATCAGCAGAGAGACGGAATGGGTGGCCTTGCGGCCTATCCTGGAGGCTATCCAGGGCAGGAGGAAGGCGTAGACAGCGGCCACACCATTATATATACCCTGCAGGACGCCTACCCAGTCACCGGCATTGCCGAATTCCACTGAGGCCCGGTCGACGGTGTTGTAGCAGTGCTCGGCCACAGCGGGGGTCATGTACACCCACATGGAGAAGAGGGCGAACCAGGAGAAGAATTGGACCACACCCAGCTGCAGCATCGTCTTGGGCATGCGGCCGAAGTCCTTGAAAATCTCCAGGAAACCTCCGTCTTTCTCTTTCTTCTTACCGGGTTCGGGAGGATACTCGGAGGTACTGATGACCGTCCACAGCACGCAGAGCAGCAGGACTGCGGAGCCGATGTAGAAGGCCGTGCGCACGTTCGGAGCCACGCCGCCCGCTTCCGCAGGAGTGTTGGACATTCCGAACCAGTTGGTCAGCACATAAGGAAGGACGGCACCGACAACAGCGCCGATACCGATAAGGGATGTCTGCATCGAAAAGCCGAGCGTCCTCTGCTCCGAAGGCAGCTTGTCGGCGACCAGTGCCCGGAAAGGCTCCATGGCCACATTGATCGAGGCATCCATAATCATGAGAATACCGGCGCCTATCAGCAGAGGAGACAGGAAACCGGCAAGGGAAGGGGAGTTGGGCATAAGGAACAGCATCAGGGAGGCCAGTATGGCTCCGATCAGGAAGTAGGGACGTCTCCTGCCGAGGCGGCACCATGTGCGGTCGCTGTAGTGCCCTATGATGGGCTGGACGATCATGCCCGTGATGGGAGCCGCCAGCCAGAAATAAGACAGATGGGCCACATCAGCTCCGAATGACTGCAGGATCCGGCTGACATTGGCATTCTGCAATGCCAGGCCGAACTGAATCCCGAGAAACCCGAAACTCATGTTGAAAATCTGCATGAATGTCATTCTCTTCTTTTCCATAGAGAGTCTGTATGCGGTTTAATAAGCAGGGCCAAAATTATACTTCCCACACCTTTTAAACATTATAGTTTCCGACGGACCGTGGGAAATCCACGACGAATTGTAACATTTTTTTAACAAATTGGAAATATCCGTCATCTTTCTTAACTTTGCATCCGCTATGAAAGTCCTGATAATAGAAGACGAGATACCCGCCCAGCAGATACTTCTCAGACTCCTGGGCCGATACTTCCCCGACTTCACCATCATGGGGATACTTGACTCCGTGGACACGGCTGTCAACTTTCTCAAGCATCAGACTCCGGACCTTATATTCATGGACGTGGAGCTCTCCGACGGCAGGAGCTTCGAGATATTCCGGCAGGTGGACATCACCTGTCCGGTCATAGTGACCACCGCCTACACGGACTACGCTCTGGACGCATTCCGGAACAAGTGCATCGACTATCTGATGAAGCCGATAGAGGACGAAGCTTTCAGGGAATCCGTCAACAGATGCATGCAGTTATGCGGGGTAACTGCCGCGCAGAAAACGGCGCCCGATGTAACAGCCTACGCCAAACCAGTCCATAAGCATCACTTTACCATCAAGTTAGGGAGCCAGATATTAGTTATTGACGTAAACGACATAGCCTACTTCTATTCCAACGAGAAGTCCACATGGCTGGTAACCCGCGACGGCAAGCAGTACATGACCGACGATTCGCTGACTGCCATAGAGAACGAGGTGGACCCGGCCAAATTCTACAAGATATCCAGGAAATGCCTGGTGGGGCTCTCCTCCATCTACACTATCTCGAAATATTTCAATTCCAGGCTGAAGGTCACTCTCTCCCCGAAGAACATCGAGCCGGTGATCGTCCCCCGCGACCGCGTCCAGTCCTTCATGGAATGGCTCGAGGGCGCGTAGGCCGGGCTACTGGATAAGAGGGATGCGCACGATGAATTCCGAGTCCGTCTTTTCGGTCACCACCCTGCGGTTGAAGAGTATCTCGTACTGACGGCTGATGTTCTGCAGGCCGGTGCCGGTGGAGACGCCCGGCTCAGTCTTCTTGGGATTGAGGTTGTTGCGGACGACGATATGACGCATCCCGACGCCTATGGAGATGTGCAGGGCGCTGGAAGAGTTGACCACGTTGTGCTTGACGGCATTCTCCACCATCACCTGTAGGGTGCAGGGGATGATCCTGGCTCCGTGATACTTGTCCGGGATGTCTATGTCAGTGACGAAACTCTCCCCGAACCTCTCCCGCAGCAGGTCGCAGTACTTGCTCACGAACTCCAGCTCCTCCTCCAGCATCACCAGCGTATGCTTCTCCAGCTTCAGGAAATAGCGGTACACCCCCGCCAGCTTCCCCGCATAATCACTGGCCCTGTCGGCGTCCTCATGTATCAGGTACTGCAGGACTGTCAGGCAGTTGAAGAGAAAATGGGGGTTGGTCTCGCTCTTGAGCAGCTGGTACTGGTAGTTGGCCCTGGCCCGCTGCTCGGCCTCCGCGGCGACGGCCTTGCGGTTCGTCCAGCGGTAATAGAAAATAAGGTCGGTGATGAGTATCGCGACGGCGTTGAACACCAGGTTGCTCACGTATGTGAAGAGAAAGAGCCGGCTAAAGAACTTACTTCCGTCCACTACCTGCGGGTACTGCCATATCCGGATCAGCAGGGAGGTCAGGAAGGCCATCAGGGCGATGGCGCCCACCTCCACCAGCGACCGGACTATGGTCCTGCCGCTTCCGTACGGGAAGAAGCGCACCAGCAGCACGACGATGAGGATGTCTCCCAGGATGGCCCCGAAGGTCAGGGAATAGTTGGACAGCGTCTGAAAGAGGAAATCTCCGAAATACAGGCCGAAACTCTCGTAGAACAGAGGCATAGCCCTCTCGATCAGTATCCTTGCGAACAGGACAATGATGATGATGACCATCAGGTCGACGGTCGAGACCTGGCTGCGCCCTCCCCTATTGCTGCTTTCCTCCGACATGCCAGTCCCTGCGTACTAAGAGGACGATCACCAGTCCCAGAAGCCCGGTGGTGACCATCGTGACTATGACATTGATCCACACTCCCCAGGAAGGCACCAGCTTCTCCAGCAGCCCGGCGCCCTCGGTCCCGATGTAGAAACCGGCGAAGCACGAGAGGAAGGCCAGCCCCAGGAAGACGTCGAAAGAAGCCCTGTAGAACTTGATAAGGGCGAAGACCATGCCTATGGTCAGGCAGGTGAGGAAGATGCCGTCACCTATCTTGGTGTCGTGAAGTGCCAGACAGGCAATCGCGTGGGCGAGGACGAAAACCAGTACTATGACATTGGCCCTGAGCACGTCACTCCTCGCATTGCCCGTTCTTGAGAAAAACCGCTTCATAGTCACATGATATTTCTGTAAAATTAACGATTTTTCCATACATTTGCAAAAATTCTGAACGATGATTATTCATTTTTCCATCAACTTCCGCACCGCCTGGGGGCAGAACCTCTATATCTCGGGGTCCGTGCCCGAGCTCGGAGGCGGTGACCCGGCCAAGGCCGTACCCATGAACTACACCCCAGGAGATTTCTGGAAAACCGACATCAAGATAACGGACCTCGAGGAAAGGGTCCTGTCCTACAAATACTTCGTCAAGTCAGACAACGGTTCCACCTTCTACGAGGCCGGCAGCGCAAGGGTTCTGGGCCTGAACAGCGCGTCCCGCGAGCTCTTCCTCAACGACGAGTGGCAGGGCAATTCGGCGGACGCCCCCTTCCTCACAGCCCCCTTCTCGGAGATATTCTTCTCCCACGCCCACCGCGAATCCACCCAGACACACCTCCACTCACGCGAGGTCATCATCAGAGTGACGGCCCCGGCAGTGGAGCAGGACTGCGTCCTCGCCATATGCGGAGACGTCCCCTTACTGGGAGGATGGAATCCGGCCATGGCATTGGAGATGACTCCCGTGCATGGTTCCCGCTGGACCGTACATCTGCCCGCGGGGAAACTGGGCAGGAGGCTGGAATTCAAGTTTATCAAGCGCAACACCTCCGACGGCAGCATCATCTGGGAGGACAGGGACAACCGGGTCCTGGAACTGCCGGGCGACATCACACCCCACCAGACATGGTCCGTGGAATATTCCCAGGCGGCATTCCACCTGGGCAGGCCCCGTTTCTCCGGCACCGCCGTACCGGTATTTGCCCTCAAGACACAGAACAGCTGCGGCATAGGCGACTTCACCGACCTCAAGACATTCGGAGACTGGATCCGCTCCATAGGCCAGAACGTCATCCAGATACTGCCTGTCAACGACACCACCTCCACCGGCACCTGGACCGACTCCTACCCCTACGGAGGCATCACCGTCATGGCCCTGCACCCCATATTCATCAGCATCCCCGCCATAGGCCCCCTCAGGAACCCGGGACAGCGCTCCGCCTACACCCGCGAGCGGAAAGCCCTGGAGGCACTGACGGCCATCGACTATGAGAAAGTACTGGCCTTGAAGAACAAATATCTCAGGATACAGTTCGAGACCTATAAGGAGGACACCTTCGCCGAGCCGAAATTCCTTTCATTCTACCGCAGCAACAAGTCCTGGCTCCTGCCCTACTGCGCCTTCTGCGCCCTGAGGGACAGCCACGGCACCGCCGATTTTTCCCAATGGGGAGAGGACTCGCGCTGCACCCCGGGACTGCTCGCCCGCGTCAACTCGGAGGACAGCCCCCTCTATCCGGAAATATCCTTCCATATTTTCACCCAGTACCACCTGCACCGGCAGCTGCTGGATGCGGTGCAGTACCTCCATTCGCTGGGCATTGCCCTGAAGGGAGACATTCCCATAGGCATCACCCGCAACAGCGCGGACGCATGGGCTTCCACGGAGCTCTTCCACATGGATTCCCAGGCCGGAGCCCCGCCCGACGACTTTGCGGCAGAGGGTCAGAACTGGGGATTCCCCACATACGACTGGGACAGAATGGCCGAAGACGGCTACCGCTGGTGGAAAGAGCGTTTCCGTCACATGTCGGAGTATTTCGACGCCTACAGGATAGACCACGTGCTGGGATTTTTCCGGATATGGGAGATTCCTCAGGAGCAGACCAAGGGACTGATGGGGCATTTCTCCCCTGCCCTGCCGATGGACTGCGGGGAGATACTCTCCTTCGGATTCGGGTTTGACTTCGCCCGCCACGCCACACCTTATATAAGATACTGGCAATTGAAGGAGATGTTCGGGGAGCACACCGAGGAGGTGATGAGCAAGTACTTGAACAGCAACGAATACGAGGTATTCACCCTCAAGGAGGAGTTCAACACGCAGAGGAAGATCGAGGAGTATTTCGGGCCGGAGCAGAACGATATCAAGGACGGCCTGCAGGCCCTCGTCAGCGAGGTGCTCTTCCTCGAGGACAGCAAGCGTCCCGGACTCTTCCATCCCAGGATTTCCGCCCAGTTCACATACTCCTACCGCGACCTGCCGGAAGACCAGAAAGCGGCCTACAACCGGCTCTATGACCACTTCTTCTACAAGAGGCACAATGAGTTCTGGAGGGATTCAGCCCTGCGCAAGCTCCCCGAGGTGACCGCCGCCACCGACATGCTTACCTGCGCGGAGGACCTGGGCATGATTCCGGATTGCGTGCCGGAGGTCATAAGGGACCTGAAGATACTGTCACTGGAGATATTCCGCATGTCCAAGGATCCCCGCGAGCCCTTCGGAGATCCCGCCCGCTATCCCTACATGAGCGTATGTACCACCGGCACCCACGACACCAGCACTCTCAGACAGTGGTGGGAAGAAGACCGGGGAATATCATCGGAGTACTGGCACAGGATGCTCCACGAGGGAGGCGACGCACCCTACTTCTGCGAGCCCTGGCTCTGCGAGAAGATCATACGCATGCACACCGCATCCCCGGCCATGCTGACCATACTGCCCCTGCAGGACTGGCTGTCCGTGGACGGAGATGTCAGGGCACAGGACCCGGCAGCCGAGCGCATCAACGTACCTTCGATACCCAAATACTACTGGAGATACCGCATGCACCTGCCGATAGAAGAACTTACCGCCAACCAGAAACTTACCGCTAAACTCAAAGAACTGTCAAGAAGATGAATTCCAACGATGGAGCCGCCGGCTCAGAAACTGCCCCGAAACGCAGAAAGGGCATACGCATAGCCCTTCACTGGCAGATACTCATAGGCATAGCGCTAGGTGCCGCCTATGGCATATTCCTGCCTCACTGGACACAGTACATAGAGTGGATAGGAGACCTGTTCCTCAACGCCTTGAACATGATAGTCATTCCCCTCATAGCCTCGTCCATCTTCATAGGAGTGGCCGGCATGGCGGGAGGCAACCTGGGCAGGGTACTGGGCAAGACTCTCTCCTATTACCTCCTGACCACCCTGACAGCCATCATCATAGGCCTGGCTCTGGTATCTGTCATCAGACCGGGCGTAGGCAGGGACGTGGTGCTCACCGGCAACGCGGAGAGCATAGCCACCCAGGACGTACACATGATCGACCAGCTCACAGGCATAGTGCCGTCCAACGTCTTCGCAGCCATGGCCGACGGAAACATCCTCCCCATCATCTTCTTCATGGTCCTTCTGGGCATCTTCTCCACCAAGCTGGATAAGAAGCACTACACCGTGCTGCTGGACTTCTTCACCGCTGTCTACGAACTGATCATGAAAGTCACGATGGCGATCATAAAGCTCACCCCCATAGGCATATTCTCCGTAATGGCCTGCATGATAGGGAAGCAGGCCGGAGACCCGGACGCCCTGATAGGGATAGTCAAGGGGCTCGGGTTGTTCGTACTCACTGTCTGGGCAGGATGCCTGATACACGGAGGCCTGGTGCTGCCGGGCACTGTATGGGCACTGGCCCGCATCAACCCTTACAAGCACATGCGCCGGGTATCCACCCCCATGCTGACGGCATTCACCACCTGCTCGTCCAACGCCACCCTGCCCCTGTCCATCCGCTACTCCCAGGCGTGCGGAGTATCGGAAAAACTGGCAGGACTGACACTCTCGCTCGGCAGCACCGTCAACATGAACGGCACGGCCCTGTTCGAGTGCGTATCGGCTCTGTTCATAGCCCAGCTCTACGGCATCGATCTGACTATAGGGCAACAGATTACTGTAGTACTTACCTCCCTGATGGCAGCTGTAGGCTCTGCCGGCATACCCATGGCCGGAATAGTGATGATGGCCATCGTCTTCAACGCAGTGGGACTGCCGATGGAGGGAGTGGGTATAATTCTTGCTGTACAGCAGATCTGCGAGATGCCCCGTACCTGTCTCAACGTATACGGAGACCTGTGCGGAGCTGTCATCGTAGCCCGCTCGGAAGGGGATAGAATCACCGTCTGAACGCATTGCCACATTGTCAGAACAAAACGCCACTTTTATGACAGCACATATCAAAACTCTTTTGTCCATTCTGACAGCCTCTGTCTGCCTGACATCGCTGCTGACAGGCTGCCAGTCCGCCCCGGCTCCTGCCATGGAAGGGCACTATACCCTTCAGGCTCAGAGCGTGCAGGTCAACGGAACGATTATCAACATCACTGACTGGCCAGGCAGCTCTGTCACGATATCCGCAGTTGACGACGAGACTGTAACAGTCAGCATTGACAGCCTTCTGCTCGGTTTCGACACCCTTACCGTCTCCGCCACCGCCGCCGGGGAAGGGAAAGACAAATACACCTTTTCCGGCACATACAGCGGTCAGGACAGGGACATCTCCGTCTCCGGGACAGTCGACGGCTCCGCGCTGTCACTCAGCATCACCGACACCTGCACATCCCCTGTCACAGGAAGGTGGACTGTCGCCCGCGGTGAGGACGCTCTGGCGGATATCAGCATTACATACAGTTCTCCCGCAGTGACGGAAATCGAAGTAGGAGGCGGCATCACGCTGCCTGTGGAAACAGCCGTAGAGCTGATGAATGAACTTGTACGCCAGAATCTCACCACTACGCTTGACAACCTGGACTACATCGAGCTGGACCGCACCGGCTACCTGAACATATCCTGGAAAGGAGACATCAGTACGGAACTGGAGCCACTGCTGACCGGAGTCGTCCAGTACTGGCCGGCTCCCGATGACTCGTGGATTCACCTCTATCTGCGCCGCACCATCACTGACGCCGTAGGCTCGCCCGTATCCCCCATTGACTTCGCCCTGGCCTATTCCATTGACGGTTCCGGTTCACCTGTGCTGGAAATCAACCAGGACACTTTCGCCCCTTGGACAGGCGTCCTGATCCTCGCTCTTAGCAGCATGGATGAGAGCACCGCCCCCATCGCCGCTATCCTGAAAGAGATAGCACAGTCGCTCACATTGCCTGAGACGGCATTCTCCATAAGCGTGAACCTGAGTCCGGTACAATAGCCATGACAGCTAAGGCCAAAACAGTATGGTACTGCACCTCCTGCGGCAACGAGACCTCCAAATGGATGGGCCGCTGCCCCGCCTGCGGGGAGTGGAACACCATGAAGGAAGGACTGCCCAGGGACGGTAGGTCCTCCACCGCCGTGCCCTCGCGGGACCGCTCGCTCATCGGGATCTCCGAATCCAGACCGACGGCACTCAAGGACATATCGGTGGATCAGGACAGCCGCATCCTCATTGGCAATAAGGAAGTTGAGCGTATCCTCGGCGGAGGCATCGTTCCCGGATCCATGATTCTCCTTGGAGGCGAGCCCGGCATAGGAAAATCCACGCTGGCACTGCAGATTCCCCTCAGAAGCAAGGGGCTGCGCACTCTCTACGTCTCAGGGGAGGAGTCTCCGAGACAGATCAAGCTCCGCGCCATGAGGCTCCTGCGGCCCGGAGAGGGGGACAATGAGGACAACTGCACCATCCTCGGGGAGACTCAGGTGGACAATATCATCCGCTGCGCTCTGGAACTGCGCCCCGACCTGCTGGTGGTGGACTCGATACAGACCATCTACTCGGAAAATATTGACTCAGCCGCCTCATCCGTCACCCAGGTGCGCGAATGTGCCGCGGCCCTGCTCCGCATGGCCAAGGAGAGCGGTATCCCCGTCATCCTTATCGGACACATCACCAAGGACGGAGCCATCGCCGGGCCTAAGGTCCTGGAGCACATCGTGGACGTGGTCCTGCAGTTCGAGGGCGACACCCGTCACTCGCACCGCATCCTGCGCAGCATCAAGAACCGCTTCGGATCGACGGCCGAGATAGCCATTTTCGAGATGACCGGCACAGGTCTCAGGGAGGTGGAGAATCCCTCCGAGATTCTAACTCCCATGCACAAGGAGAACCTCAGCGGAGTGGCAGTGGGAAGTATGGTGGACGGATCCAGGCCCTTCCTCATCGAGATTCAGGCCCTGGTATCCACCGCCGCCTACGGCATGCCCCAGCGCTCGGCCACCGGCTACGATGCCCGCCGCCTGAACATGCTTCTGGCAGTACTGGAAAAAAGAGCGGGTTTCAAACTATCAGCCAAGGATGTGTTCCTCAATGTGGCCGGAGGCATGCGCGTCGGCGACACGGCCTGTGACCTGGCTGTAGTGGTGGCGGTACTGTCCTCCACCTTCGACCTGGCCGTCAGTCCGGGCATATGCTTCGCAGCCGAAGTCGGACTGAGCGGGGAGATCCGTCCTGTAGGACGTATCGAGGCCCGCATCTCCGAAGCAGCCCGCCTGGGATACCGCGAGATCTACATTTCCTCCTACAATCTTTCCGAAGACCTGCGCCGCAGCATCCCCGCCACCGGTATCCGCGTGGTGGAGGTATCCGACATCGCGGCACTGTGCCGCAACCTCTTCAGGAACTCCCAATAATTAATTCCGGCAACCATGAGAAGACTTCTACTCTCCACCATCATCCTCACGGTCCTGACCACCGGCCTCCGGGCCCAGGACGGCAGCGGCAGGGACATCCCGGCCGAAATCTCCGCCTACGCCGGTCAGGTGCTGAAACAATGGAAGATTCCCGGGCTCTCGCTGGCCGTCATACACGGAGACACCACCGTGTTCTCCGGAGGCTTCGGAGTGAGGGAAAAGGGGAAGAACCCCGGCCAGGACGGAGAATGGACAGCCATCACCGACTCTACCCTCTTCCACATAGGCTCGATGACCAAGGCCTTCACCGCCACGGTCATAGCCTCGCTGGTAGATGAAGGCCTGCTGCGCTGGGACGACACCGTCAAGCACATACTGCCCGACTTCGAATGGTACGATGACAGCGTCGAGTCCGTCATGCAGGTACGCGACCTCCTCACCCACACCACCGGACTGGTGGCCCAGGCCGGAACCTACATCCCCAATCTGGGTTACGGGAGGGATGATATCTACAGGATGTTCAGGTACATAGAGCCGGTCTACCCGTTCCGGGAGAAATTTGCGTACAACAACATCACCTTCATCATCGCCGCCCGCATCATAGAGACCGTCACCGGCCGCAGCTGGGAAGACAACATCCGGGAGAGGATTTTCATTCCGCTGGGCATGACCTCGTCAGTGCCGGGCAGCGAAGGTTACCTGGAGGCAGGGAAGAAAGCCTCCGTAGCCCATTATTTCGGATACTCGAGGGGAAAGAACGGCGGACGCGGCTCCATCTACGTCACCCCGCTTTACGGGGAGGAAAGGGCCCTGCACTGGGTGGACGTAATAGGACCGGCCGGCAGTATCAGTTCCACGGCTCAGGACATGGCCCGCTGGGTACGGTTCCACCTGAACAACGGAGCCGTGGTGCGCACCATAAATCCGGAGAATTCCGAATTCGAATCATCCTTCCCCATGGACTCCACCGCCCTGTCGGATTATTTTCCCGAAATAAGCCCTGCCATGACGGGCGGATTCCGCATCTACCCCTACCGGGACACCGTGCGGCTCATCTCCCGGGAGCAGATGGACTTCCTCCACACAGGCGTGGTCAAGGTACGTCAGGACAGTTCCATGAGACGGGACTACGGTTACTGCTGGTACGTGGAGCAGAATGACAGGTACAAGGTAATCTACCACACCGGCACCACCTGGGGCTTTACCGGAGTATGCGGATTCGTACCGGAGCTGGATCTGGGAATCGCAATCCTGTGCAACTCGGAGGTCTCCGAATACGCCCGGCTGGGACTGATGCGCAGGATCATAGACCTGTACCTTCCAGGAGATACCCTGAGGGACTGGAGTTCCGAGGGTCTGGAACAATGGTTTGAGGATAAAAAGAAACCGGGACGACGGGCCGTGCCCTGCATCATTGAGCGCAGCAGCGTGACACCTGACTTCGAAAAACTGACTGGCCGCTACACGAAACCGGCCCCATTCGGGGATGCGGAGGTAACCTTGAAAAACGGCAGGCTGTATCTGACCATCGGACCGCTCGGATGGACGCACCGTCTGGACCACCACAGGGGCAATGAGTTCTGGCTCAGGTCAGACGGCCACACCTACCCCGTCTTCTTCCACCACTACACGGAGGACTCCACGGAGCCGGTGGATTTCGAGATAGACTTCAACTACAACGAGAATTTCGGACCCTGGATCAGGACTAATCCTTGACAGGCACGTCATCCACCCATACCTGACGCTCGATAGCCTGGTCGAGGGATATCATCGTGTCGGTGCTGGAGATGTAGGGAATGTTCTGGATAGTGTGGACCAGAATCCGCATGAGATGATCGTGGTCAGTGCAGTAGATCTTGACCAGCAGGGCATGCTTGCCTGTGACGAAATGGCACTCCACTACCTCCGGAATCTTACGGAGATTCTGAATCACCTCATTGTACTTGCTGGTCTCTGACAGGGACACCCCCACGAAAGCGCAGACATTCAGGCCCAGAGCCTGAGGCTTTACGAGAAGACGGGAACCGGTGATGATGCCCATATTCTCCATTTTCTTGACTCTCTGATGGATGGCTGCTCCTGAGACACCGCACTCACGGGCTATCTCGAGGAAAGGCATCCTGGCATTTTTGACTAAGAAGGACAGTATTCGCTGATCGATCCTGTCGAGCTGATATTTTGTGTTCATATTCATTATTTTCTGGACGTGCCCCTGCGGGGTGAGGGCTTCTTCTCTCCCGCGGATTCTATAATGGTGCGGCACTGTTCCTCTGTAAGCGAGGCGGGATCGGTACCGCGCGGTATCTTGTAATTGGCCCCGGCATGCTTGATGTACGGGCCGAAACGGCCGTTGAGCACATATATGTCCGCCTCGGGGAAAGCCTTGATGTCCTTGTTCTTCTGCTGGGCCTCGTGCTCCTCGATGAGATTCACGGCAGTATCCAGGGTGATAGTGTAGGGGTCCTGGCCGCGCTTCAGCGAGACGTATGCGGAACCGTACTTGACATATGGTCCGTACTTGCCCTTGGAGCAGGTAATGGTCTGGCCGTTATACTCACCCAGAGTCCTGGGGAGAACGAAGAGCCTGAGGGCGTCCTCCAGGGAGACGGACTCGATCAGCTGCCCCTTCTCCAGTCCGGTGATGCGCTTTTCGGGATCATCGTCCTCACCTATCTGCACCACCGAGCCGTAACGGCCCATACGGGCTATCACCGTCTTGCCGGTGGCAGGGTCAGTTCCGAGAACTTTGCGGGACTTCATGGGGGCACTCTCCTTCATGGTCTCCTCCACCCGCTCGTGGAAAGGCTTGTAGAAATCGGCCACAGTCTTGTTCCACACCAGCTTACCAGCAGCCACGCGGTCAAAGGCGGTCTCTACCTTGGCGGTGAAACCGTAGTCCATAATCGCGGGGAAGGTCTGCTCCAGAAAATCGGTCACCAGCACTCCTACATCCTCCGGGCAGAGACGGCCCTTCTCCGAGCCTGAAATCTCCTTCCTGGAGACGGAGGATATGCTGTCCCCCTTGAGAGTCAGGACAGTCACAGACCGCTCCTCTCCCTTACGGTCCTGACGGATGATGTAACCCCTCTGATGGAGGGTGGAGATGGTCGGAGCATAGGTCGAGGGACGCCCGATGCCCAGTTCCTCCATTTTCCTGACCAGCGATGCCTCGGAATAACGGGGAGGATGCGCTGTATATTTTTCCGAAGCCGTGATGCTGTCCCTGAGCATGCCGTCTCCAACGGACAGGGGCGGGAGAATCTTCTCCTCATCCCCAGTCGGCGAGTCATCGTCAGTAGATTCTATATATACTTTAAGGAATCCGTCGAAAAGAACTGTGGAGCCGGTCACGTCAAAATGCTCCTGTATCCCATCCCCGGCTATGGTGATGTCCGTTTTCTCCAGACGGGCATCAGCCATCTGCGATGCCACGGTCCTCTTCCATATCAGGCTGTAGAGCTTCTTCTCGGCGGCAGTTCCGGGTATGTCAGTGTTGGCGATATAAGTCGGACGGATGGCCTCGTGAGCCTCCTGAGCACCCTTCACACCTGTCTTGTACTGACGGGCCTTGTGGTACTCCGCTCCGAAATTCTCGGTAATCCATCCCTTGGCGGCGCCTATGGCGAGCTTCGAGAGAGTAGTCGAGTCGGTACGCATATAGGTGATGAATCCGGACTCATACAGATGCTGAGCTATGGACATCGTCTGGCTCACTGAGAAACCGCACTTGCGGGCAGCCTCCTGCTGAAGGGACGAGGTAGTGAATGGAGGGGCAGGACATCTGGACAATTCCTTCTTATCCACCGAGGCTACTGTAAAACGGCTGCCGCGGCATTTCTCCAGAAATGACTCAGCCTCCTCACGGGTATCGAAACGATGGTCCAGGACTCCGGAGACCTTGGCTTTCTTTCCGTTTTCAGGGATGAATACACCTTCTATCCGGAAATACGGCCGCGGCTGGAACCCGGCTATCTCCCTCTCCCTCTCCACCACCAGGCGGAGGGCCACCGACTGCACGCGGCCGGCCGAGAGCGAGGGCTTGATCTTCTTCCACAGTATCGGTGAGAGCTCGAATCCCACGATACGGTCCAGGACCCTGCGGGCCTGCTGGGCCATGACGAGATTCATGTCCACGTCACGGGGGGTCTCTATAGCATGCAGTATCGCGTCCCTTGTAATCTCGTGGAACACTATGCGGCGGGTTTTCTCCGGCTCCAGGCCCAGAGTCTCCCTCAGATGCCATGCAATCGCCTCTCCCTCACGGTCCTCATCGGATGCAAGCCAGACCACAGAGGCCTTGTCAGATGCCGCTTTCAGCTCCGACACCACTTTCTTCTTTTCAGGAGACACCTCGTACTGCGGGATGAAGCCGTGCTCAATGTCTATACCCAGATTTTTCTTGGCCAGATCACGGATGTGACCATAGCTTGAACGCACTGTATAGTCCTTTCCCAATATTTTCTCGATGGTCTTCGCCTTTGCCGGCGACTCTACGATTACTAAATTCTCTACCATATCTCCGTTGAATGAAGTTGCAAAGTAAAGGATATTTTCTAACTTCGCATGAATTTATTTTGCAAAAATGAAAGAGAAAACGAAGAGAAAATTAATAATCGCTATCTGGTGCGTAGTGTTCATCCCCGTCGGAGCACTCCTGCTGTTCATCACAGGAGTGGGTCTGTTCGCGGAAATCCCGTCCTTCGAGGAACTGGAGAACCCGAAGACATACCTGGCCACTGAGCTCATCTCCGATGACGGCAAGCTGATAGGGACCTACCATATCGAGAACCGTACGCACATAGGATACAACGAACTGTCTCCCTACATCGTATCCGCCGCCATAGCCACCGAGGACGTGCGTTTCTACAGACACTGCGGCATAGACTTCCGCAGTCTGGCCAGGGTAGGGGTCAAGACCATCCTCCTGGGCAATGCCCGCTCGGGCGGAGGAGGCAGCACCATCACACAGCAGCTGGCGAAGACCCTGTTCCCAAGGGAGGAAGCTACGGGCAAATTCCCGGGCGAGGCAGCTTTCAAACTGGTTGTCAGTAAATTCAAGGAGTGGATAACGGCCGTCAAGCTGGAACGCAACTACACCAAGAACGAGATCATGGCCATGTACATGAACGCCATCTTCTTCGGCAGCAACTCCTACGGCATCAAGGCCGCGGCCAACACCTTCTTTAATAAGGAGCCCTATGAGCTCAACCTCCAGGAGAGCGCCGTGCTTGTCGGAGCCGTCAACAAACCCACCCGCTTCAACCCCGTGCTCAACTACGACCGCTCGATAGCCCGCCGCAACCACGTCATCAGCCAGATGAGCAAGTACGGCTTCATCTCCCAGGCCGACGCAGACTCCCTGATGGCCCTGCCCATAGTGCTGGACTACAACCAGCAGGACCACAATACCAGTCTGGCCCCGTATTTCCGCGACATGCTCCGCAAGTACATGAGCGCGTCAGAGCCCGACAGAAAGAACTACTATTTCGCGGAGGACTACAGCGCTGACCTGTACCTGTGGGAGAACGACCCCCTCTACGGCTGGCTCAACAAGAATTTCAAGCCCGACGGCAGCCGCTACAGCCTGGACAAGGACGGACTTACCATCTATACCACCATCAACTCCACCATGCAGCGCTATGCCGAGGAGGCCGTGACACAACATCTGAGCACGGACCTGCAGCCTGCCTTCTTCCAGGATCTGGCGGACAATCCCAACCCTCCTTTCGCAAAGGAAGTGCCCCTCGAGCTGACCGGGACCGTCATGGCACAGGCCCGCCGATGGAGCGACCGGTACCGGGAGATGCGTGCCGACGGTATCTCCGAGAAGGAGATTGACCGCGTCTTCCGCGAGGAGAAAACCGAGATGAGGATATTCTCATGGAAAAAGCCCGGATACATCGACACCGTCATGACGCCGGACGACTCCATCCGCTACTACAAGTCCATCCTGAGAGCCTCGCTGATAGCTATGGAGCCCTCCACAGGCCACATCAGGGCCTACATCGGAGGTCCTGACTACCGCTACTTCAAGTATGACAACGCCAGACAGGGCAAGCGCCAGGTAGGTTCGACCATCAAGCCGTTCCTCTACACCCTGGCCATGCAGGAGGGATACTACCCCTGTGACAAGGTGCTTAACGTACCCCAGACCTTCGTTCTTGCCGACACCACATGGACTCCGGAAAGCGAGGACCGCATAGAGTTCATAGGCAAGGAAGTGACGCTCAAATGGGGCCTCACCCGAAGCAGCAACAACATCTCCGCCTACCTGATGCGCCAGTTCGGTCCGACCGCTATGGTAGAGATGTGCCGCAAGCTGGGCATCACCTCATATCTTGCCCCCTACCCCTCGTTGTGCCTGGGACCGGCCGACATCACCCTGATGGAGATGGTGGGTGCCTACAACACCTATCCGAGCCGCGGCGTACACATCGACCCGCTTTTCGTCACCCGCATCGAGGACAGCGAGGGCAACGTACTGGGTACCTTCAGTCCCCGCAAGAGGGAGGCCATAAGTGAGGCCACCGCCTATCTGATGGTCAATCTCATGGAAGGAGTCGTCAACGAGGGCTCAGGTGCCCGCCTGCGCTGGCGCTACGGCCTTGAAGGGCCCATAGCCGGCAAGACCGGTACCACCAACGACAAATCCGACGGATGGTTCATAGGCTACACTCCCAGTCTTACCGCAGGTGTCTGGGTAGGAGCCGAGGACCGCCAGGTACACTTCGAAAGTATGTCCCTCGGACAGGGAGCCAACACCGCCCTGCCCATCTGGGGACTGTTCATGCAGAAGGTCCTTTCCGACGGCACTCTGGGAGTGAGGCCGGAGGACCGCTTCATAGCTCCTCCTGGAGTGCATTTCAATACCGACTGCGACGGAAGTGACGACGACACGGTAGAGGATACGCACCAGGATGAGAATTCATTCTTCAATATGTAGTCAACCCTAATCCTCAATTACACTATGAGACCTGTCAATGATCAGATTCTGGCTGTAGTATACGGAGGCTACTCCTCAGAAGTCGAAATCTCCGTCAAGAGCGGCAAAAGTGTCGCCCGTTGGCTGCGCAACGCCGGCCGGAATGTATATGAAGTGCTGCTCAGCCTCGACGGATGGTGGGCCATCACCCCCTCCGGAGACGGAACGGAACGCAAATGGCCGATAGACCGCAATGACTTCTCATTCACGCCTGATGGAGGAGAGAAGATATGCTTTGACAAGGTCTTCATCATCATTCACGGCGACCCCGGCGAGAACGGCCGCCTGCAAGCCTATTTCGAGATGCTCAGCATCGCATACGTGGGTTGTTCATCCCAATGCGCCACCATCGCATTCGACAAGTACGCCTGCAAGTCATACCTCAGGGACAGCGGCACATTTCTGGCCAGGGACATCATGCTGCGCAGGAATGAGCCCTACAGACCAGAGGACATCATAGCAAGGACAGGACTGCCGGCCTTCGTAAAACCGTGCGGAGGAGGTTCCAGCTTCGGAGTGACCAAAATCCGCAGCACAGAGGAACTTGACGGCGCACTGCGTACAGCTTTCTCCGAGAGTGACACGGTCATCATAGAGCAATGCCTATACGGCAGGGAAATAGACTGTGCTGTCTACGAGGACAGTCTCGGTCCGCACGCACTGCCCTTGATAGAGATTATCCCCCGTAACGAGTTTTTCGACTACGATGCCAAATACAATGGGGCCAGCAGCGAACTCTGTCCCGCACCTCTCCCCGCAGAGGACCGGACAGTCATCCAGAACGAGGCCGTGAGGATTTTCCGGCGCCTCGGATGCAAAGGCCTGGTGCGCATGGATTTCATCTATGGACCCGACAACCGCCCGTACTTCCTGGAAGTCAATCCCAATCCGGGCATGACCGAATCCAGCCTGGTACCCCAGATGGTCCGGGCCGCCGGAATGACCATGGAGGATTTTCTCACAGGACTGATAGACCGTGCCGGGGAGGACTAGTCCATGACCAGAAAAGAATTCGTCACCAAAGCTACCGGGAGTCTGGCCGCACAGTATGCCCCCGGCGAGGCAAAAGCCATATCTATACGCATACTTTCCCACTTTCTGGGACTGTCCGAATACGAATATTCCGTAGAGCCTGACGTGGTAATTCCCAAACCGGACCTGGTCCGGGTTCAGGAAGCACTGGAAGAGCTGGCGGCAGACAGGCCGGTACAGTACGTCATCGGAGAGGAGAGCTTCGAGGGACATATTTTCCGGGTCAACGAGTCGGTACTTATTCCCCGCCCAGAGACAGCCCAGCTCTGCCGCCTCGCTGCTGCTGCCCTGCGCAGCTCCGGGGAAGTACGCGAGCCCCGCATACTCGATGCCGGAACCGGCTCAGGCTGTATCGCATGGACTCTCGCAGCAGCTTTCCCAAAAGCCGCTGTAATGGCCTTTGATGTGAGCGAGGCAGCCTTGAATATAGCCCGCAACCAGAAAGTCTGGCTGGATGAGGCCGGACGCCAGCCGGTACCGGAGTCCCCTGTATTTTTCCGTGCTGATATTCTCGAGGGGCCTCCTGGCGAAAAAGACGGCTCTGACATGCCAAATCTCGAGGAACTGGATCTGTTGATATCCAATCCCCCGTATGTCTGCGAGTCCGAGAAAGACTTCATGGCGCCCAACGTACTGGATTACGAGCCGGATGAGGCGCTGTTCGTCCCGGACAACGACCCGCTGCGCTTCTACAGGGCCCTGGCGGGATGGGCCGAGGCACTGGTCCGTCTGGGAGGACAATGTTTCTTCGAGATAAATGAGGCCTTCGGCCCCCAGGTCAGGGAGCTCTTCGAAAGCCGCGGTTTCAGCGATGTAGAGATACTTCAGGACTTCCACGGCAAAGACAGGTTTGTTTCTTTCACAAAATGGTTTTAAATTTGTGGGGATGAGAAAACTCCTGCTCATATCCGCTGCAGCCATGCTGCTAATGTGCGCGTCCTTCCCTACTGCTTCAGCACAGCAGAAGGATTCTGTCACCGTCATGCTTCAGTGGGTGCCCCAGTGCCAGTTCGCCGGCATGATCATGGCCTACTGGAACGGCTTCTACGAGGAAGCCGGGCTGGAAGTGGAACTCTATTACGGCTCCGAGTCCTATTCAAGCACCGATGCTCTCAGGGAGGGATATGCGGACATTATCACGACCATGCTCGTGGACGCTCTGATAGTCCGTGACATGGGCATCCCTATAGTCAACATACTCCAGACCTCGGAAACCAACTCCACCATGATCATATCCCACACTCCCGTCAGAAATGCCAAGGACCTCAACGGCATGCGGATCGGACGTTGGACAAGCGGATTCTTCGACACAGCCCTGTGCTTCACCTACTACAACTCCCTGAATGTAGAGTGGGTTCCATTCCTCTCCAACATCTATCCTTTCGCTGCAGGAGCGGTGGACGCCATGGTGGCCACCGAATACAACGAATACTATCAGATCCAGATGGCCGGCATAGATGTCTGCGAGGACAACATCATCTACCTCCGGGACGAGGGTTTCGACATCCCAGAGGACGGAGTCTACACCACCGAGGAATACTACAGCTCCCACAGGGACATCGTGGAGCGCTTCGTAGAGGCCACACGCCGCGGATGGGACTGGGTCCGCAAGCCGGAGAACTTCCTCGAGACAGTAAACACCATAGTTGACATCATGAGGGAGGACAACATCCCCTCCAGCATAGCCAACCAGACATACATGCTCCGGACCGTCTTGAAACTCCAGCAGGACAAGGACGGCAAGGAGGTCCCGTACCACCTGGACAAGTCCCGCTTCGACTCCGCGGTCAGGATGCTGCTGGAGAACAATCTCATTCTCTCACCCGTCGAATATTCTGATTTTGTAAGGCCATGAGAGTATTCCGCAGATTCTCCACCCGCATCAGCCTGTACGTCATCCTGCTGACGGCAGCCCTCTTCCTGACGGCCTCGGTAACGGTGTACAAGATCAATTACGACTCCGTGCGCAAGGAGGCCGTCACCAATGCCTTCAGCCAGCTCCGGGCGCTCAACCTCGAGATGGAAAATGTACTCAGCTCAGTCGCATCGGCCATAGACAACATGGTTCCCAGGACCGAGATAATGGCCGTAGAAAACAGAGACACCTCCGACTTCCTCCTCCTCCTGAAAGACATTCTTAGAAATACCCCGCAGCTCAAGGACATAGCCATAGCCCTGGAGCCATACTACTACCGCCATCAGAAGCAGTTCGCCGCCTACTCCATCAACGAAGGCGACACCATAAAGTCGATGATGCTCACCGACCCGCTCTACACATATCCCTACTACGACTGGTATGTCATCCCCAGGTGCACTGACAGCACTTACTGGACCGACCCCTACATAGACCGGGTCTGGGGCCACCTGTCCATGTGCTCCTACACGGCGCCCCTGCATGACGGGGACGGGAAGTTCATAGGAGTCATCTGCGCCAGCATCGAGACGCAGTGGCTGACAAGCAAGATCGACAATATCCGGCTCTACGACCATTCCTACAACTTCATCATCGGCAAGGCCGCCGGATACATCGTACACCCCGACAACAGCCTTATCATCAACGAGACGATTTTCTCCTACGCCCTCCAGACCGGCAACACGGCCCTCGCCGAGGCCGGCAGGAGAATGATCGCCGGCGAGACAGGCATGAGCGAGCTCAGCATCAACGGCAGCCCGGGCATCATCTTCTTCACCTCCGTACCGTCGAACAACTGGAGCATCGCCGCCATCTGCCCCGAAAGCGACATCTTCGCAGGGGCCTACCGGACACTTCTCATCATGCTCGTAATAGCCCTTCTCTCCATCATCATCATGGCCGTTACCGTGAGCCTGACGGTCCGCAAGGCCACCGCTCCCCTAGCCACTCTCGCAGCCTCCGCCGACAGGATAGCGGAGGGGGACTTCAATTCCGCCATGCCCCACTTCCATGGTGAGGACGAGATAGGACGCCTGTGCCGCTCCTTCTCATCCATGCAGCAGTCCCTGTCCTCCTACATGGACAGGCTGCAGCGCACCACCGCCGCAAAGCAGAGGATAGAGAGCGAGCTGAGCATCGCCCGCGAGATACAGATGGGCATGGTGCCCAAGACCTTCCCTCCCTATCCGGAGAGGGACGACATCGACATCTACGCCGTCCTCTATCCCGCCAAGGAGATAGGCGGCGACCTGTATGACTTCTTCATCAAGGACGGCCACCTGTTCTTCGCCATCGGCGACGTATCGGGCAAGGGTGTGCCGGCATCCCTGCTGATGGCCGTGACCAGAAGCCATTTCCGTTCGGTAGCCTCCGCCCTGAAGGACCCCGTCAGGATCATTGAGTCCATGAACCGGGCACTGGCCGACACCAACGAGGCGAATATGTTCGTGACCATCTTCTGCGGCATACTCGACCTGAGCTCAGGAGCCCTGGCCTACTCCAACGCCGGTCACAATCCTCCCCTGCTCCTGTCTTCCCAGGGAGAGGTGACCATGATGAATCCCGATCCCAACCTGCCCATAGGCCTGTTCAAGGACTTCGGATATACCGGCGGAAAGATTACCATCCAGGCCGGCACCACCCTTCTGCTCTACACCGACGGTCTCACCGAAGCCGAGAATCCGGACAGCCGGCTCTACGGCGAGCAGCGCCTGACGGAGACCCTGGAAGCCATGAAAGGCAAGTCCGCCCAGGATATCGTACTCGGTATCTACACCGATGCGCAGGACCACGTACAGAGCGCCGTGCAGAGCGACGACATGACCATCATGGCCATCCAGTACAGGGGCACGGACACCGTCTCCGGTCCCGACAGGCGCATCCTGACCCTGAGCAACAAGGTGTCCGAGCTCGAGAAACTCACCCTGTTCATCGACGACGTATGCAAAAGCGCCGGAGTGGACAGTGCCACGGCCATGAGCATCAACCTGGCCATGGAGGAAGCCGTATCCAACATCATCTTCTACGCCTATCCCGGCGGAGAGACAGAGCACACCATAACAGTGCGGTACGCCAGGAAGGACCATGAGCTCCACTTCGACATCTACGACCGCGGAGTACCCTTCGACCCCACGGCCAGGGCTGAAGCCGACGTGAGCCTCAGCGCAGAGGAACGAAAGATCGGAGGCCTGGGCATCTTCCTGGTAAAACAGATTATGGACTGCGTGGAATACGAGCGGAGGGGAGATGAGAATATATTGAAATTAACTAAAATAATCTGAATATGGACCTGATAATCACAACTGAAAGCGGCAAGACACTGGCCAAGGTGACGGGCAGGCTGGACACCACCAACTCGGATGAGTTCGAGAAAAAGATGGCGCCACTGCTCCAGGGAGGCAATCCCGACATCGAGCTCGACTGCTCCGGGCTCGCCTACATCAGCAGTTCCGGTCTCCGTCTTTTCCTGACACTCCAGAAAAGCGTCAACGCCAGGGGAGGCAAACTGGTAATCAAGAACATGAACAGCCAGATCAAGGAGATATTCAACATGACCGGATTCTCCAGGATCATGACTATCATCTAGTCTACTTCAAAATTCCGGAGCCGACAACGGCCCGCGCAAGGTCCAGGTCCTCCGGTGTGGTCAGTTTTAGATTGAGGCGGCTGCCTGTGCAGAAATGCAGGGGCACGCCGCTTTTTTCGACCACAGAGGCGTCGTCCGTAAACTCAGGGGAATAGGCCGCGGCATACGCCTTTTTCAATATCTCAGTATGGAAAATCTGAGGCGTCTGCACCAGCCTGAAAGCACTCCTGTCCACTATATCGGAAGCACCGTCCTCTCCTGTCCTCCGCATGGAGTCCGCTACCGGGATTACAGGAACCACGGCTGGATACTGCTCCGCCTCCTCGAAAAGAGCAGCCACGTCCTCCTTCCTCAACAGGGGACGGACACCGTCGTGCACCGCCGCCAACGCCCCGTCAGGCAGGTACTTCATGGCCTTGCGCACCGAATGGAAGCGGGTAATGCCTCCGGTTATCAGGACACTTGGGAAAACAAAATTGTTTTTACGACAGTATTCCATCCACATATCTTTTATAGAATCATTGATTGACACTATAACTCTCACCTCGAAAGGCTGGTCCAGGAAAAGTTCCACGGTCCGACGCAGAACTGGCTTGCCGCAGAGGTCCAGCATCTGCTTGGGCAGCTCAGAACCCATTCTGGAGCCGGTTCCTCCGGCCGGTATGATGACATATCTTTCGCGCATGGGGATTAATTGAAATAATTTTTCCAAATGTACTATTTATATGTCATTTATTACTATTTTTGTGCCTTGATAAAGAAAAAGCGTTATAACAAATTAGTTATCCTCCCTTTATGAACAGCGACAGAACGATTCGGAGAGCACTTATCTCGGTGTACGATAAGAATCTCATACTGGACATTGCTAATGAGCTGGTTAACCTGGGAGTGGAGATACTCTCCACAGGAGGCACCCAGCACTATCTGACAGACCATAACATTCCTGTTACAGCCGTAGAGGACGTAACAGGATACCCCTCCATCTTCGGAGGACGCGTCAAGACCCTCCATCCGAAGGTAATGGGAGGAATCCTCTACCGCAGGGAGGAGGCCGGAGACCTCGAGGAAAGGGAAAAATATGAGATTCCCGGCATCGACCTGGTCATCGTGGACCTCTACCCCTTCGAGGAATATGTCGCCAAGGGCGCATCGGAGGAGGAGATCATCGAGAAGATAGACATCGGAGGCATCACCCTCATCCGCGCCGCCGCGAAGAACTTCCGTGACGTGATCATTGTTCCCGGCAAGGATTCCTACGCTGACCTGCTGGAGCTGCTGCGCACGAAAAAGGGAGTGTCCTCCATAGAGGACCGCCGCCGCTTCGCTGCCAAGGCATTCCTCAAGAGCTCCGGATACGACACACATATCTTCCAGTATTTCAACCGCAGGGAGGAGATACCCGCCTTTACCGCCAGCGAGACCCGTCCTACTCACCTCCGCTACGGAGAGAATCCCCACCAGAAAGCCATGTTCTACGGCTCCGAGGACGCTCTTCCCGAGCAGCTGCACGGCAAGGAGATATCCTACAACAACATGCTGGACATCGAGGCCGCCCTCGAGCTCATCTCGGACTTCGACCGCACCGCAGTGGCCGTCATCAAGCACAACAACGCCTGCGGCTGTGCCGAGGGTGACACCGTTCTGGACGCCTGGAACGCAGCCCTGGCCGCCGACCCCGTATCCGCATTCGGAGGCATCATCGTCTCGAACCGCCCGATAGACAAGGCCACGGCCGAGGAGATGCACAAGATATTCTTCGAGGTGGTCATCGCCCCTGACTATTCGCCCGAGGCCCTGGACATCCTCGAGGGCAAGAAGAACCGCATCATCCTGCGCAGCGCCTCCGCCCGTCCCTCAACAGTGAAGTTCCGCTCGATGCTGGGCGGCGTGCTCGTTCAAGACAGGGACACCTTCAGGGAGTTTCCCGCCGACTTGAAGACAGTGACTAAGGTTGAGCCCACCCGTGAGCAGATAGACGACATGCTCTTCGCCAACATTATAGTCAAGCACTCCAAGTCCAACGCCATCGTCCTGGCCAAGGATCACCGCCTGATAGCCAGCGGCATCGGCCAGACCTCCAGGGTGGACGCCCTCAAGCAGGCCATAGAGAAGGCACGCAGCTTCGGATTCTCCCTTGAGGGAGCCGTGATGGCCTCGGACGCCTTCTTCCCTTTCGCAGACTGCGTGGAGATAGCCGACAAGGCCGGCATCAAGGCCGTCATCCATCCGGGCGGCTCCATCCGCGACAACGATAGCGTGGAGTACTGCGACGCCCACGGTCTGGCAATGGTGATGACAGGACACAGACATTTCAAGCACTAGAATCTATAACCGGTATAAATTTTCAGAAATATGGGATTTTCATTCCTCACACAGGAACTGGCGATGGACCTCGGTACTGCCAACACCGTCATCCTTCAGGACGACAAGATAGTGGTGGACGAGCCCTCCGTGATAGCATTTGACCAAAGCACAGGCAAGGCCATAGCCGTAGGGCAGAAGGCCAAGCTGATGTACGAGAAGACCAACCCCAACATCAAGACCATCCGTCCCCTCCGCGACGGAGTCATAGCCGACTTCAATGCCGCCGAGCAGATGATCAGGGGATTCGTCAAGATGATCAACTACCGCCGCACATTCTTCACCCCCAACCTCAAGATGGTAATCTGTATCCCCAAGGGCAGCACCGAGGTGGAAATCAGAGCTGTACGTGACTCGGCAGAACACGCCGGAGCACGTGACATATACATGATCTTCGAGCCTATGGCAGCAGCCATGGGTATAGGCCTGGATGTCAATGCCCCGGTCGGCAATATGGTTGTGGACATAGGAGGAGGTACCTCCGAGATCGCCGTCATCTCTCTTGGCGGCATCGTTACCAGCCAGTCCATCAGGGTGGCCGGAGACGTGTTCACATCCGACATACAGCAGTACATGCGCCAACAGCACAACATCAAAGTAGGTGAGATTACTTCCGAGGAGATAAAGGTCCGCATAGGCGCAGCCATTCCCGACCTGGAGGAAACCCCCGAGCCCTTCATCGTCCGCGGTCCCAACCTGATGACCGCCCATCCCGTAGAGATAGCCGTCACCAGTCAGGAAGTGGCCCACTGCCTGGACAAATCCGTGGCCAAAATCGAGGCGGCAGTACTGCAGGTGCTGGAACAGACTCCCCCCGAGTTGTATCAGGACATCGTGCAGAAAGGTATCTTCCTCACCGGAGGCGGAGCCCTGCTCAGAGGCCTGGACAAGAGACTCTACGAGAAGATCAACATTCCCTTCCACATAGGCGAGGATCCTCTGAGAGCCGTTGCCCGCGGTACAAGCATTGCCCTGAGGAATCCTTCCCAATATCCATTCCTGATGCGCTAGTATCCCCGCTGAGAGCAGATGAAAGGCAGGAACCGGTACATATTGCACCTGATCAACCTTATCGTCTTCATCCTGTTGGAGACGGCTGCACTCTGGCTCATCGCCCGCAACAGTGTGCTGCAGCGCTCTGACATCCTGAAATCTATCTCAGCGGTAACCAACGCATTATCAGCCGGCTCAGGAAATATCGGACGGTATTTCAGCCTGGGCAAGATCAATATCCGGCTCTCTGAAGAAAATGCTGCATTGCGCCGGGAGAATGACCGGCTCATGGCAGCCTTGAGCGCAGCCGCAGTCCCCGACTCCATTCTGATGGAAAGCTCTCTGTTCAACTACATACCCGCACAGATTGTATCCAACAGTACGGACCGTCTGCACAACATCGTAATCATCAACAAAGGTCTACGGGACGGTATCCGGGAGGATATGGGAGTAGTCACCGACAGGGGTATCGTCGGTTATGTCCTCAGCGCAGGGGAAAAATACTCAAAAATATCCTCAATCCTGGATATCGACAACATGGCAAGCGCTACCCTGACCAGCAGCAATACCTTCGGCGTGATTCAGTGGGACGGGAAGTCTCCCAGAAAGATCATCCTGCACGATATCCCCGTTCATACCTCCTTCACCTACGGAGACACTGTGGTATCCAGCGGATACTCCCTCATCTATCCGTCAGGCATACCAGTAGGTACCGTCAGCGGACAAATGCTCAGGGACGGCGTCAACTACGATCTGACTATAGACCTCTTTGAGGAATTTTCCAGGCTCAGGCAAGTATACGTGGTTTCGCGCAAGGACATCCAGGAACTGAACGACCTTATGGACGACCAGCAGGAAAAAGGAGGTGAGCAGTCATGAGCGCGGCCCGTCACACGATTCTCGCACTGCTGCTGATACTGGCACAGGGGGCACTGGACAACTATATCAACCTCAGCGTCTACCTTGACATTTTCCTGTGCCTGTTCATCGTCCTGGCCCTTCCTCCTAAATGGGGATCCATTCCCTCCATGACGGCCGGTTTCGTTCTCGGACTGGCTGTGGACATTCTGGGCAACGGCATACCCGGCATGAACGCCGCAGCCATGACTGCCGCAGGGGTCTGCCGCAAGGGCATTTTCGAACTGACTGCTCCGAAGGAGAAAGAGAAGCGCGAGGGAATCGACACCATGGGTCTCCGGAATTTCGTCCTGTACTCAATGCCTCTGGTGCTCATCTGCCTGACAGTGTATATCCTCCTGGACTCTTCCGGATTCCGGCCGGCCGGACTTTGCCTGGCCAGACTGGGAATTTCCTTCGTCGTCAACACACTGCTGATGGCTATCCTATATATGATCAGTATAGACCACAACAGGAGGAGGTAAGAAGCCATGAATGACGGCAAGCACAGGTACCAATATCTGATGACCGGCCTGGCAGTGGCATTCCTGCTTCTCACCGCCCAACTGTTCCGCCTGCAGCTGCTGGACAACAGTTTCAAGATCAGCGCAGACAACAACGCCCTCCTGTACCAGACCCGCCACCCGGCCAGGGGCCTAATCCTGGACCGCAACGGGAAGGTACTGGTAGGCAACAAGAACACCTATGACATCATGGTGACCCCGCGCTTCGTACGGCCTTTCGACACCCTGGAACTGTGCCGCATACTGGAACTGGACCCGCAGTACGTCAGGGACAAATTTCATGAATACCGGATGTACCGGAGCAGAATAGGAAACAGGACAGTGACATTCTTAAGCCAGGTATCCCAGGAACAGTACAGCCGCTTCATAGAAGCAGCCCACAAATTTCCGGAATTCCGGGGCGTACCCCGCACTACCCGCATGTATCCCTACAATGCCGGCGGCAACCTCCTCGGCTACGTCACCGAGGTGGACCGCGACTTTCTGGAGAAACACCCCGACTACTCCTCAGGTGACTATACCGGACGGACCGGACTGGAGGAGACCTGCGAGCCGATGCTCAGGGGCGAGAAGGGCTACAGCATATACCTTCGCGACGCCAGCAACAGGATACAGTCCTCGTACCGCAACGGAGAATTCGACAAGCCTGCTGTCCCGGGACAGGACGTAGTCTCGACCATCGACGCCGAACTGCAGAATTACGGGGAAGAGCTGATGCGCAACAAGGTGGGTTCCGTCATCGCCATCGAACCGTCCACCGGCGAGATTCTGTCCATGATATCGTCACCGGGAATAGACGTATCGGTACTGGGAGAGATCAACAAGTACTACAAGGAAATAGCCGCCGACCCGTTCACCCCGATGTTCAACAGGGCCGTGATGTCACCCCAGCCTCCCGGGTCAGTGTTCAAGCTGGTCAACGGCCTGATAGGGCTGCAGGAAGGTGTGGTGAGTACAGACACGGAGTTCCCCTGCCGGGACGGTTTCCATGCCAGGGGCATCAGCGTGGGCTGCCACAGTCACAAGTCCCCGGTTGATTTCACCGAGGCCATCATGGTCTCGTGCAACTCTTACTTCTGCTACCTCTTCAAGGATATTCTGGAGAACCCCGTCTACGGCTCGGAGGCGGCGGCAATGGACCGCTGGGCAGAGTATGTCAGGAGCTTCGGATTCGGCACCAGGCTGGGCTCCGACTTTCCTTCCGAAATCGCAGGCTTCGTCCCGACCTCATCCACATACGACAGAGTCTACGGCAAGGGAGGATGGAAGGCCCTCTCGGTCATTTCCCTGTCAATAGGTCAGGGAGAACTCGGATGCACTCCCCTGCATCTGGCCAACCTGGCCGCCACCATAGCCAACCGCGGCTGGTACCGCATCCCTCACATTGTACGCGGACACGGCAGCGACACCCTGGACAACCGGTTCTCGGAGAAACACTACACCCTCGTGGACACATCCCACTTCGAGAAAGTCATCGAAGGAATGTACATGGCCGTAAACGCTCCTGCAGGATATGGCGCCACAGCACGTGTAGCCGCTGTCAATGGTCTGGACATCTGCGGCAAGACCGGTACGGCGGAGAATCCTCACGGAGACGAGCATGCCGTCTTCGTCTGCTTCGCACCCAGGGAGAACCCCAGGATAGCCATTGCCGTATACATAGAGAATGCCGGATTCGGAGCCACCTGGGCAGCGCCCGTGGCATCTCTGATGGTGGAAAAATACCTCAACGGAGAGATTGCCTCCAACCGCCGCTGGCTGGAACAGCGCATGCTGGACGCCAACCTCCTGAACAAAGTTCCCGCCAGTCCCGATTATGTACCGCCTAAAAAAGATGACTGATGAGCCCAGCAGGAATATCATATAAGAAACTGGACTGGATTCTGATCGGCTGCTACGTCCTGCTGGCCGTATTCGGCTGGCTGAACATCTACGCCTCGACATGGAGCGAGGAGGCCGAGGGGATATTCTCCCTTGCCTCGCGCAGCGGCAATCAGCTGATGTGGATAGGTGTGGCGGCGCTGATTGCCGTCATTGTCCTATTCCTCAACACCCGGTTCTACCGGACGGCGTCATGGCCCCTGTACATCCTGTCAACCATACTCCTGGCGGCCGTACTGGTACTGGGCCACGAGGTCAACGGCTCCAAGTCCTGGCTGAGCCTGCCGGGAGGAATTGCCATACAGCCCTCAGAATTCTCCAAGATAGCCACCGCCCTCTGCCTTTCCCGGGTCATGGGCTCATACGGCTTCAACCTTACCAGGGCCGCCGACTTCCTGAAGGTGGCCGCCATCATCATTGTCCCGGTGGGACTGATAGCCCTCGAACCGGACATAGGGACGATACTGGTGTACTGTTCACTGGCCTTCATGCTTTACAGGGAGGGACTGCCCGGAAGGATACTGGGATTTACCGGATACGCCGTCCTGCTGTTCCTGGTGACACTCAAATTCTCCCCCTTCGTCTCCATACTCCTGACTGTCGGCTCCATAGGAATCATCCGGACCCTGGCCTCACGTTCCCCGGTGAGGGTCTTCCTCATATATGCGGCCTTCATCACGGCGGCGGCCTTCATTCCCAGGCTGCTGTCGGTCGAGGCGGTCGCCCGTGTCACCGGCATGGCGGCGGAGTACTGGCTGCTTATCATCATTGCCCCCTTCCTCATCTGGTTCATTGTCCACAATGTCCGCAACAAGATGAAGGGCTGGGGCATCTATGTCCTGTCCCTGGTACTCTCCCTGGTCCTGGTATTCTCGGTGGACTTCATATTCCACAATGTACTTCAGCCGCACCACCGCGACAGGATAGAGAACCTTCTGGGCATATCCCAGGACCTGATGGGAGCCGGGTACAATGTCAATCAGTCCAAGATAGCCATCGGGTCCGGAGGACTGACCGGCAAGGGCTTCCTGGAGGGGACACAGACCAAGTTCAACTTCGTCCCGGAACAGAGCACAGACTTCATATTCTGCACCATCGGAGAGGAATGGGGCTTCATCGGCAGCATCACCGTACTGGTCCTCTACCTAATCATCATACTGCGCATCGTTACATCGGCAGAGAGACAGAAAGACAGGGGTGCGCGGGTGTACAGCTACTGCGTGGCCTCAATCATCTTCATGCACGTGTTCGTCAATGTGGGCATGACCATAGGCATCATGCCGGTGGTGGGCATACCGCTGCCGCTGATAAGCTATGGAGGCTCGTCCTTCCTGACTTTCACGATACTGCTTTTCATCCATCTGAGATTTGACCTGGAAAGATGGAAATAGGTGCAGTATGAGTTGAAAAAATTACTACATTTGAGGTTTGTTAGAAAATCCTTTAAAATTCATAAAAAACACTGACTATGCCACTCAATTTTGTAGACAGACACAACGGTCCGAGACAGTCTCAGATCAAGCACATGCTGGATGTCATCGGCGTGGGCTCCGTAGACGAGCTCATCAAGCAGACTATTCCCTCCGACATCCTGCTCAGCGAGCCCCTCAAGCTGGATGAGCACGTATCGGAGCATGCCTATCTGGCACGTCTCAAGGAAATAGCATCCAAGAACCGTAACTTCCGCTCGATGATAGGTCTGGGCTTCTACGGCACCGCATCACTGCCCGTAATCTCCCGCAACATCTTCGAGAACCCCTCGTGGTACACCTCCTACACTCCCTATCAGGCCGAGATATCCCAGGGCCGTCTGGAGGCTCTCATCAACTTCCAGACCATGATCTCCTCCCTGACCGGCTTCCCCATGTCGAACTGCTCCATGCTGGACGACGCCACTGCCGCCGGTGAGGCCATGAGGATGATCCACGAGCTCCGTCCCCGCGACGCCGTGAAGGCCGGAAAGAACACCTTCTTCGTGGACCGGAACATCTTCCCTCAGGTACTCTCGGTCATCGAGACCAGGGCCAAGGGTCTGGGCATAAAAGTAACCGTAGGCGACTGGAAGGAAGTCCTCGCAGCCGGTTTCGACCCCGAGTGCTACGGAGCGCTGCTCCAGTATCCCGCAGCTGACGGTGAGGTCCGCGACTACACCGCATTCTGCGACGCAGCCCACAAGGCCGGCATGCTCGTGGCCGCCCACTGCGACATCCTCGCACTGGCAGTCATGAAGGAGCCCGCCGCATGGGGAGCCGACGTAGCTGTCGGAACTGCCCAGAGATTCGGACTCGGCATGGGTTACGGCGGTCCTACAGCAGGCTGGATGGCCACCCGCGACCAGTACAAGAGAAATATCCCCGGCCGTATCATCGGAGTCTCCGTTGACCGTCTCGGCAAGAATGCCCTCCGTCTCGCCCTCCAGACCCGCGAGCAGCACATCAAGAGGGAGAAGGCCACCTCGAACATCTGCACCGCCACAGCCCTGATGGCAGTGATGTCCGGCATGTACGCCGCATACCACGGACCCGAGGGTATCCGCGAGATAGCCATGAATGCCTTCAACTACGCCCATGCTATGGCAGCCCTGCTCAGCAAGGGTGGCTACAGGCTCGCCAACGAGGACTTCTTCGACACCATCCGCGTGCTTGGCGTCAACGCGGGCGAGATCCGCGAGAAGGCCGAGGCCGCAGGCTTCAACTTCTACTATCCCGACGACCAGACCGTACAGATCTCCTTCGACGAGCTGTCCGACTGCGCTGAGGCCGTGAAGATCGCTGAAATCTTCGGAGTCAAGGCCGAGTGCGCCCGCGGCACCGAATATCCCGTGCCCATGAAGAGGGAGAGCGCCATCCTCACCGAGAGCATCTTCAACAAGTACCACTCGGAGACCGAGATGATGCGCTACATCAAGAAACTCGAGCGCAAGGACATCTCCCTGACCCACTCCATGATACCTCTGGGCTCCTGCACCATGAAGCTCAACGCCGCGGCCGAGATGCTGCCCCTGAGCTGGAGCGAGCTCACCGACGTGCATCCCTTCGCACCCACATGGCAGACCGAGGGCTACAACCAGATACTCTCCGAGCTGGAGCATGACCTCTGCGTCATCACGGGCTTTGACCGCTGCTCCCTGCAGCCCAACTCCGGCGCCGCAGGTGAGTATGCCGGCCTGATGACCATCCGCCGCTATCTCGAGGCTCAGGGACAGGGCTCGCGCAACACCGTCATCATCCCTACCTCCGCTCACGGAACCAACCCTGCCAGCGCCGCCATGGCCGGATTCAACATCGTCCTGGTCGGCTGCGACGAGCACGGCAACATCAACGTGGACGAGCTGCGCCAGAAGGCCGAGGCCAACAAGGACAGCCTCGCCGGCATCATGATCACCTATCCTTCGACCCACGGAGTATTCGAGGTCAAGATCCGCGAGATCTGCAACATCATCCACGAGAACGGCGGTCAGGTCTACATGGACGGAGCCAATATGAACGGCCAGGTCGGCATCACCAACCCCGGCTTCATCGGCGCCGACGTATGCCACCTCAACCTGCACAAGACCTTCGCCATGCCTCACGGCGGCGGCGGTCCCGGAGTAGGAGCCATCTGCGTGGCAGCCCACCTCTCGCCCTATGTACCCGGACATCCCGTAATGCCTCAGTGCGGCGGTCATGACGTGACTGCAGTGGCATCGGCTCCCTACGGCAGCCCCCTGCTCGCCCCCATCACCCACGCCTACATCAAGCTGCTCGGTCCCGACGGACTGCGCAAGGCTACCGAGATGGCCATCGTCAATGCCAACTACCTTGCATCACGTCTGTCCAAGGAGTTCAACATCTACTACACCGGAGTCACCGGCCGCGTGGCACACGAGTGCATCGTAGACCTGCAGAACTTCAAGGCCGACTACGGGGTAGACGCCACCGACATCGCAAAACGCCTGATGGACTACGGCTTCCATGCTCCTACCCTCTCCTTCCCCGTACACGAGACCCTGATGGTGGAGCCCACCGAAAGCGAGTCCCTCGAGGAACTCGACCGCTTCGTGGACGCCATGATCAGCATCAAGAGAGAGTGCGAGGCCATCAAGGAAGGCAAGGCCGACAAGACCGACAACGTCGTAAAGATGGCACCTCACACCGCCGAGGAGGTATGCTCCGACTCCTGGAACCATCCCTACCCCCGCGAAGAGGCCGCCTATCCCCTCGAGTGGATCCGCGACAACAAGTTCTGGCCTGCCTGCGCAAGGGTGGACAACGGCTACGGAGACCGCAATCTGGCTCCTGTAGTGAAATAACGGGCACACCTGAGATTTAGTCAATGAGGCTGTGGCTGGAAACATCTTTCGGGCACAGCCTCATTCTCAATTTTAAACACACCTTACTATGAATGACATCCTACTGTCCGGACTTCTGAATCTCTTCGCCCTCTTCGGCGCAGTGAACAGGACCGACAAGAGCCGGTCCCTGCAGATGCTCTCCAACTACCTGACCAAGCACTTCGGCGTCAGGATGCTGGACGACTACCTACCGCTGTACTCTGACCTGAGGGACTTCTACGACATATCCCCGGAACTGGACAAGGACGCCATTATAGAAGGTATCTGCAGCAACATCAAGCATAAGATATCCCGCGAGGACCAGACCCTGATGCTGCTGCGTCTGATGGAATTCTGCGATCCCACTCCGGGCTCCGGTAAAGGAGAGAGTATCGCGGAGGAGAACATGCAGATATTCCGCAAGGTGGCCGAGCTCTTCGAAGTGGACGGAGACATCTTTGCGGACTTCGTATGCTATGTTTCCGGAGAGACCAACGCACATGTGCTCACCCTCACCCGCGATGGGATGAACGGCGAGCTGCGCCTGATCAACCTTGAGAGATACAACAAGATTCTCTTCAGTTACAATGGCCCCGACACAGTGCTGATGAACGACATCCCCGTCCTTCCGGGCACATTCCTCGTATGGCAGCAGAGCGGCGTGCTCAAAAGCAGGCACATGCTCCCGCTCTACTACAGCAACATCTCCGCCCTGTACGACACCGGATGCCGGAAACACGAGATAGTCCTCTCCGGCAGAGACATCAACTTCCGTTTTCCCGGAAGCGACAACGGCATGCACGACCTCACATTCGACCTGCGCAGCGGACAGCTGGTAGCCGTCATGGGAGGCAGCGGAACCGGCAAGTCCACACTGCTGTCCCTGCTAAACGGCACCATACCGCCCGACAGCGGCTCCATCACCCTCAACGGCAGGGACATCTCCGACCCCAAGGTCAAGGACCTGATCGGTTTTGTACCGCAGGACGACCTGCTGATCGAGGAACTGACAGTCTACGAGAACCTGATGTTCACCGCCCGCCTCTGCTTCGCCGACCTGAGCATGGAGGAGATATCCGCCAGGGTGGACACCATACTCCGGGAACTCGGCCTTGAGAGCACCAAGCATCTGAAAGTCGGCTCACCTATCCACAAATACATCTCCGGAGGCCAGCGCAAGCGGCTCAACATAGCCCTGGAGCTCATCCGCGAGCCCGCCGTCCTCTTCCTCGACGAGCCCACATCCGGACTGTCATCCTCCGACTCCGAGAAAGTAATCAACCTGCTCAAGGAACAGACCTATAAAGGACGGCTGATAGTGGTCAATATCCACCAGCCCTCCTCCGACATATTCAAGCTCTTCGACCGGCTGTGGCTGCTCGACAGAGGCGGCTATCCGGTTTACGACGGCAATCCGATCGAGGCCGTCACCTACTTCAAGCGGGCTGCCAACTACGCCGACGCAGAAGTAAGCACCTGCTCCCTCTGCGGCAATGTCAATCCCGAGATCATCCTCAACATCATAGACGAGAAAGCCCTGGACGACAGCGGCCGGATCACCGACAAGCGGAAAGTTCCGCCACAGGAATGGCACAGGATGTACCTCGAGCGGGCGGACAGCAGCGCCCCCGTGGAGCAGAGGGACATACCTGAGACCGAGCAGAAACGCCCGTCCAGGCTGCGGCAGCTGCTGATTTTCCTGCAGAGGAACCTGCGGACCAAGCTTCCCGACACCCAGTACCTGCTCATCACCCTGGCCGAGACCCCGCTGCTCGCCCTGATAGTAGCCCTGCTGACCCGGTACGCCCCGGAGACAGGCTATACGGTGATGGACAACAAGAATTTCGTATCCTACATCTTCATGGCCGTCATCGTGGCCATCTTCGCAGGGATGACCGTCAGCGCCGAGGAGATATTCAAGGACAGAGCCCTGCTCAAGCGGGAGAAGTTCCTGCGGCTGTCCCGTTCCTCCTACCTCTGGTCCAAGATATTGTACCTGGGAGGAGTATCCCTTATCCAGACACTCCTGTTCATCCTGGTCGGGAACACCGTCATGGGCGTAAGCTTCGGCTTCTGGTTCTGGTGGCTGATTCTCTTCCTATCAGCCGTGCTGGCCAACCTCACCGGCCTCATCCTCTCCCAGTCCCTGAGTTCGATAGTCTCGATATACATCACCATACCCCTGCTGCTCATACCCCAGATACTGCTCTGCGGTCTGGTGGTCAAGTTCGAGGACCTCACACCGCGCTCCACCACAGGGAACGTACCGGTAATCGGGGACGTGATTCCCTCGCGGTGGGCCTTCGAAGCCCTGGCTGTCAGTTCATTTGCCTACAATGATTTCGAGAGGGACATATTCGGATACGACAAGGTCAAGTACCAGACCCAATACTACCGCACCGCATACATCAGCGAACTGGACTCGAGGCTGGAGAATGCCGACAGCACGGACCTGGAGACAGTTCGCCGCGGAATACCGGTACTCTGGGACCGGTTCGACATCAGGCCATATGAGGGCCGGCTGGAAGACATCCGCTACGGGACATTCGACACGACTCTACGGGCAGACATCAGGGAATGGCTGACTTACGCAGAAGACACTCTGGGGACAATAGGCACCGGAGCCACCCTCGCTGCCGACCGGATTCTTACGGACTACCGGGACAAATACGGACGGGAAGCGTTGCTTGAGCTGCGCAGGGACAACTGGAACAATTTTCTGGAGTCTCTGGTCATCAATTCTGCCTCGGATGTGCTGTACACCGTCATCGACGGGACCATTGTGCCCAGAGCCGGGCAAGTATGGCTCGACCCTCCCTCCCATAACGGCAGGGCCCCGTTCTACAGTTCGACCAAAATTGTAGGAAATCTGAAAATCAGCACCCTGGCATACAATACAGGGATTCTTGTCCTTATGTGCCTGAGTGCCGGATTACTGCTCTTCCTGGATATTCCCGGAAGGTTCCTGAGAAAACGTGGAAATTAGTTGCTATTTTTTACAAAACATCCTATCTTTGCTCGGTAAAATATTTTTTTAGGAAAATAACTATCAAATAATATCTAACCGCGATGAAAAAAATCACTCTCATCTTAGCTGCCGCCATGACGGTACTTGTGTGCGCCTGCGGCAACAATCAAGGCAACAAGAAAAAATCCGAGACCAAAACCAACGTAGAAGAGCAGTACATCAAGGCTGATCTCAAGATCAAGCTCGACTCCCTCGTTAAGGAAATGGGACGTCTCTCTACTCCCGTCATCGTCGATATCCAGAACGGAGAAATCACTCTTACAGACAAGGAGAAGAGGAACAAACCCGCATACCTTCTCCCTGCATCCAAGGCAGACGAGGCCGTTACCCTCAACGAGAAATACAGAGCAGTGGTCATGCTGGGATGCGACATGACAGTCGCCCAACTCTACGGCATGCCTGTCGACAGCTACAAGCAGGCCATTGCCAAGCTGCAGGCCGACATCAATAATCCCGCCTTCGGCAACGCCCAGTCAGAGGAGTCTCTCGAGTCCAGAATAGAGAAATTCTACAACGAGTCCGTAAAGGCCGGTACAGTCAACCTTTTCTGGGAGGCCGTAGTTGCCGGTACCGTAGAGCAGCTCTTCATCATCACTCAGAACATCGACAAGTTCCTGCCCTGCTTCGATGACAAGGCCGCTTCAGAGGTTTCCTATCGTTTCATCCTCGTACACGAGGGTATCAAGTCCCTGATTCCCTACCATCCCGAGCTTGAACAGCTCCAGACCATTCTGAAGCCTCTCGAGGTAATCAACGCCACCAACACAGCCGAGCTCCGCGACCAGCTCCTCGAGCTCAAGGGCGCTATCGAGAATGCACGTGACCAGCTCCTCTAGTCCACGGACATAACACACCATAGCAAAAAGCGGCGGGGAAAAACCCCGCCGCTTTTCGTCATAATAGACAACACACTCTACCGCATCTTGCGCCATGCCCATACGATATAGGCTATGACAAAGGGAATCGCTATGGACACCCAGGCCATCACCTTGAGGGTGAAGAGGCTCGAAGAGCTGTTGTAGAGAGTCAGGGAGCTCTGCAGGTCCACGGTCGATACGTAGTAGGCAGTGTCATTGAAACCGGCGCAGAGCAGGATGGCCCAGACAGCCAGCAAGGCTCCGCCGCCTACGATGTAGAAGTTCTGTCTGACTCCCTTGCCGAGGAAATGCCTTGCAAGTCCGGCGAGTACGAGCACCACTCCTGACAGGAACACTACGGCTATCCACCAGGTGTGCAGCATATTGTGCAGATACTTGAAAGGCTCGGCAGATATTGTGCCTGTAGCGGGATCCACCGCATATCCGGTCTTGAGGAACATCCACAGCACGAAAGCCACGAAAGCCAGGACAAATGCAGGAGCCGTGATCATTAGCCTCTTACGGCATTTCTCCGCAAATGCACCTACATCCGGTTTCATCAGAAGGTAGAGCAGTCCAAGGGTCCTGGCAGCCAGGAATACCACTACTCCAAGAAGCAGGTTCATCGGATTTGCCAGAGCATCCAGTCCGTGCCAGCCGTTTGCCCAGCGGGAAATGGCCGGAGACGCAGCATCCGTTATGGACACCTTGTCCACCGTAAAGGCCCCGCCGGTGAAGAAAGTACCGACAGCCACCCCGAGCAGGAATGTTCCGAGAGCACCGTTGAGAAAGAGGAATATCTCAAATGTACGGGCGCCGAAGAGGTTGCCTGCAGCCTTGCGGTATTCGAAGGAGAATGACTGAATTACGAAAAGCAGCAGAATACAGATCCACAGCCAGTAGGCACCGCCGAAACTGGTGGAGTAGAACAGGGGGAAGGATGCGAAGGCGGCACCTCCGAAAGTCACGAGGGTCGTGAAGGTTATTTCCCATTTATGCCCTGCATATTTTACTACAAAATCCTTTTCCTCCTCTGAGGAAGCAGTGCGGAGCAGCAGACCCTGTGCTCCCTGTACGAACAGCAGGAACACTAAAATAGCTCCGAGAAGGGCAACCAGGGCCCACCAGTAATGTTGCAGAAAATACAGTGTATCCATAATTATTCTCCTCCTTTCTTAATCTGTTTGAGCATGATGCTGATCTCCACGCACAGCATGGCGGTGAACAGGATTGCAAAAATGATCAGGGTCGTGAGAACGTTGCCGGACTCGACTCCCGATACGGCCGCATTCACGGGAAGCAGGTTCTGGATCGTCCAGGGCTGACGGCCTACCTCGGCTACTATCCAGCCCGACTGCGAGCAGATGTATACCAGAGGTACGCTGATGATGCCGAGCCACAGGAGCCATTTGTGCTTATCCTTGACGATGAGGTTCTTCCACTCGAAGATGATGTAGAGGATAAAGAGCAGGATGAAGAACATGCCGAGGGCCACCATGATATGGAAGGCGTAGAATACCAGGGGAACATTTGGCACGAGGTCCTCGGGCTCCTCCACATAGTGGTAGCCGAAGTAGTCGAAATTCTGCTCCAGCACTGCCTCGGCCTGAGCCATTGCCTGGGTGTCTCCGGACTCCTTGGCTGTCTGATAGTCGGCCAGGGCAGTGACTGCCGCCGTACCCATTGCCTTTTTCTCGGCAAACGAGGGCTCGATGTAGGTGTTGCCCTCCCTGTCGGTGAACTCGTAGCCTCCTTTGATAATGTCATTGATGCCTGGCACGAAACCGTCTGCCTGACGGGTCGCAAGGAATGAGAGCATGTTGGGGAAGGATATTTCGAAAAGGTAAGGATCCTCGTCTGCACCCTCCCCGCCTATGATGTCCTTGTCGGGATTAAGGATACCTACGGCTACTAATGGCGCTTTCTCAGAGCCGTCGTACAGTCCCTCCATGGCAGCCAGCTTCATCGGCTGCACCTTTGCCACATTGTAGGCGGAGCCGTCACCGGTACCTATAAGCACTGCAAGGGATATTATACCGAATACCGAGGCTATGCGGATGGACTTGCGGGCCAGTGTCTGCTCCCGCTTGCGCAGCAGGAACCATGACGATACGGCAATCACGAATATCGATGCCAGCACATAACCGTTGGTCACCGAATGCAGGAACTTGTTGATGGCCACCGGCGAGAACACCACTTGCCAGAAGTCGGTCATCTCGCTGCGGGCCGTATCCGGATTGAACTCCATTCCTATAGGATACTGCATCCAGGAATTGGCTATGAGAATCCATATTGCAGAAAGGTTGGTTCCTATGGCCGTAAGCCATGTCGATACCAGATGGGCCTTCTTGCTGACCTTGTTCCAGCCGAAATACATCACAGCGAAGAAGGTACTTTCCATGAAAAATGCGAAAATACCCTCTATGGCCAGCGGGGCACCGAATATGTCACCCACGAACCATGAATAGTTGCTCCAGTTGGTACCGAACTCGAACTCCAGGATGATACCTGTCGCCACTCCCATCGCGAAGTTGACGGCGAAAAGCTTCATCCAGAACTTCGTGGTCCTCTTCCAGAACTCATCTCCGGTCATCACGTACCGGGTCTCCATAAAGGCTATAAGAAAGCCCAGACCGAGAGTCAGGGGCACAAACAGCCAATGATACATTGCAGTCAGAGCGAACTGCCACCTTGAAAGGTCTACCAGCGTCGTTAAAAGCATTTGTTTATGGTTTTAGCATTAATATTACTTGGTAAGATTCTCTATAACCACCCGGCTCTTCTCCGCGTCCGACTCACAGTCTGCAAGAGCCGGACGGAAGAAGAACACTCTCAGGATGGCGAACATGATAAACAGCTTCAGGAGAATTACGATCCACAAAGTCCTGCCGAGGGAAGACATGTCCCTGAAGCCTTCGTAATAGAAGAGCCAGATTCTGCGCAGGCGTTCCATTACCGTCTGAGTTAAAGTTCCTCCGCAAACATGGGATCCCAGGGCGGAAGCATGATAGGAGCGGTGTCCAGGAGTTTGAGAATGTTCTCGGGCACGTACTTCTTCTCCACTACCAGACGGAACATATATTCCTCGAACCATTCGTCGGTCATCACCAGATGGCCTTTGTGGCCTGTCATGCCCCAGGAATTCTCGACTTTCCATTTCCTGGCGTTGCCGTTCTCATCCAGGTCCACTGCCATAAGGGTCATGGCGTGGGACGAGCCGCTGGAGCCGGTGAGGATTCTCTCGCGCTTGTCCATACCGAAGGTTGTTCCCATGAGTGAGCCGTAATCGTAGTAATTCACATCCAGCACGCCGTTCTGCCTGTCGAGGAACTTGCCCACGTCGCAGGAGAAGTACATCATGGTACCGTCCTTGATAGATGCGATGGCCATTGCCTCGATCTCCTCGATAGGAAGATTGATGTACAGCCAGTTCTTGCCGTCATACTGATGGCGGTCGTACTCTATCTCATAGACCTTGTAGAACTCGCGGGTAGGGTCGTTCATCAGCATAACATAGTTGTTCTTCAGATCCACGCCCACATACTCGTTATAGAATGACTTCGGGGTGTAGGTCTTTGTGCTGACAGGCTTGCCCTCGGCATCATACATGGTCCATGTGAACTCCATGGGGGGCTCACCGAGATTGAGCACGAGGAAGCGGTACACGAAGGCGAGCATCTCCACCTTGCGGGCCTTGAGCAGGGAAGGCAGCTCCTTCTTCGAGCCGGTCATCTCACGGAGCTCCAGGCCGAACTCCTTCAGCTTGAGGTTGAGCAGACGGGACATGCCGCTGGTGTGGTTGCTTGAATAGGTCTCGGGCATCACGTTGGAGGGCACGATACCGTACTTGGTGATAAGGTCGGACACTCCGGTGAACTGGCCGCCGTCCCCTATCGCGTGACGGAAGAGCCACTCTACCTTGCGGTCGTCCATAGGCAGGTCACGGGTATCGATGATGCCCTGGAGGAAAAGGTTGGCCTTCTCGAGCTGGTCGTAGAAGAAGATGTAGTTCTGGGAGAACTCGAAGGGGCCGAGGCCGTATTTCTCAATCATGGCGGCCCTCAGCACGTTCATACCGGAGAAAAGCCAGCAGCGGCCGCTGGACTCCTGGTCGGAGATACCCTTGGACTTCACCTCGTCGGAGAAATAAAAATCGTAAGTGGACTCAATGCCCTGCCTTACCGACAGTTTGTTGATGTCGTTGGCAGAGATGGCGTTGCGAAGAGCCAGTTCCTCGGGAGTTCCCTGCCAGCCCTGACGGATCTGAGTCATCATCTCATCGGTGATGCCGCCCTGAGCCATTGCGGACACGGACACAGCCGCAGCCGCGCAGATAGTCAATACTTGTTTAATCATAATAAAATCAAATTTAATGTTGTTCTCTAATATTCAATTGGTCCTGTCCGGATTCTGCCTGCCGGCCCGGGCTATTTCCACGGCCTGAGAGCCGCCAGTGCGTCCAGTGCCTGCTGCATGGCCGCACGGGCCTTCGTGTCATTCTCCCTCAGCAGAGCGGCCTTCAGGTCAGCCTCGTAAGGCAGGTACTGTATCGCCTCGATGTACTTCGCGGCCCTCGCCCTCACCTGAGGGGAGGCATCGTAGAGCAATCCCTGCAGCCAGGTCTTGCAGTCCCACGAATAATGGTCCTCGAGCCACCCGAGGGCAGCCACCTTCTCCTGAGCCGTACCGTACAGGAAGGTCTGGAAACACTGCGACTCGTAGCGCAGGTCATCCACGCTCATGAGTATCTCCTCGGGAGCCACCGGTGGTGTAAGCACCTCTGCCGGATACGTCTTCAGCGGCTTGCCGAGGGTCCAGCGCACCATACGGGGCACCATCCACATCTTGCCGGGAGTCGCCTCCGGATGTCCCACCACCGTGAATACCTTGCCCTTGCCGTAGTCATTGCCTGTCAGGAAAGGCTTACCGTTGGTCATATTTGCCGGAGCGCCTCCCTCCTCGTGCACGTCGCTCTCCATTGTCCCGAAAGACGTGTAGGGGACGTCGCTTTCCACAAAGACGGGACCTTCATAATAGAAGACGTAGGATGTGTCCTCCTTCGCCAGCTCGTGGAATATCTTCTTTCCTTCCTTGTTCAGAGTCATCTTGGCCATACCGTGGCCGCGGTTGTCATGCTCGCGGTCGATGGCGCGGGCACCGGTCAGGGCCATGCAGGTGTAGTCCGGAGTATTGGAGAACAGATAGGCTCCGGCGCAGATGCCGACAGCCCCTCCTCCGCGATGTACGAAATCCTTAATCAGAGCCATATTGGTCTGCCCCAGACTGAGATACTGACGGCTGCCCCCGCCTCCGGGAATCACGATAGCATCCAGGCTGTCCAGAACCCCCGCAGCGATATCACTGCTGTGCACGATCCGAACCTCCATATCCTCGTCCAGACTGAGGGCAGCCACCGTCTCGCGGATGCACGTCGCGGCACCTCCGTCTCCTTGGAACACAGCCACTTTTATCTTCTGATTGTTTCCGCCACCGCAAGAAACGAGCATCATGGCGGCAACTATGGCAGCAACTGCTGCGAACAGCGATTTTCCAACTTTTCTCATAGGCGCAACATTTAACTTTCAAATATACGCAAATTCCCCCAATCTCTACCACTCCTCCCTCCCAAAACTCCTAAGTTTAAACGCTACTGCCCTTTGGCCGTTCCCCACTCCCGTTCCCCCACCCGTTCCACCTTCCGAAGGCGGGACAGAAGCCGTACTGCCCGAGAGCCCACTGTGGCCGCGATTAACTTTCCTCCGGACACATCCCACCTTCCGAAGGTGGGACGATTTCCCGCATTTTCTGCTCACCTTCCGAAGATGGACAGAAAATATTTTGCAGAAAATTTGGTTTATAAAATAAATCAGTTTATATTTGCACCGTAAACAAAGAGAGGAGACAGGCGCCCCTCTTCTTTTTGCAGAACTTGGTTTATTTTTTAAAGTATTTTAAAGCGATGGAAAACAACTTCGACAAAAACGGACTTTCAATAGAAAAGTCATTGGAAATCATCTCTGAGGCTATCAACAACAGTCGGCAGGACTTTCAGCGGCGCGGGGGCACCGCAATGCTCATCTGGGGAACAACCGTAATCCTCGTATCCGGGATTGTCCTGCTGGGGCTGACACTTTCGGACAACAATCATCTGTGGAACCTGGCCTGGTTTCTGATTCCATTTATCGGCTGGCCTCTGAATCAGCTGGTATTCAAACGCATCGAGAGCAAGGGGAAGGGCGAGAATTTCGTATCCAGGTCCGTGGGCATCGTATGGGGCATATTCGGAATCCTGGCAATAGCCGTCGGCATCATGGCATTCTTCATCCCCATACCGACAAACGGTGTCATAATACTGCTTCTGGGCATGGCCGGCGCAGTCACCGGGGTCCTCTGCAGTTCCTGGACTGTATTCATTCTCAGCATTATCTGCGGAATAGCGGGACTGCCCTGCGACTACTTCCTGAACATACCCACTCCGCTGATCATGGCCGTCGCAGCGCTGATGACCCTCGTCATCCCAGGCCTGATATTCAACCGTCAAACCAGTAAACTGCAGTAGCGGCCATGGGAGAATTTGCAAAACTCGACCCGCTGCTGCACTCCGAACTGCGTCTGGCTGTCATGTCCACCCTGCTGACCATGGAAGAAGCCGACTTCGTGTACCTGCGCGAGGCCACCGGAGCCACTGCCGGCAATCTTAGCGTGCAGATCGACAAGCTCTCCGAGGCAGGGTACATCTCTGTCGAGAAAGGATTTGCGGGGAAGAAGCCGCGGACGGTGTGCAGGATTACGGAGACGGGGGCGCGGGCTTTCGCAGCATACGTAGAGGCCTTGAAGTCGTATCTGCACTGAGTGCAGATACGACTTCGGCTTCGCCTTTTCCACCCATCCCCAAACCCCTTCCGAGGAAGGGGCTTCGGTCGCTTTCGCTCCGGGTACTCATTCCATCTACTCCTTCGGAAGGAGTCAAAGAAGCTTACCACAACGGCATCGAATCGCGGGAAATGCTGCCGTTGCGGCAAATGGACGAAGAGGCAATGCCGTTCACAGGGCCTGTGGCAACGGTTCGGAGGTAAAGGCCGTTCCACAACGGCACCAAATCGCGGGAAATGCTGCCGTTATGGTTAAGAGGCGAAGGACAATGCCAAGGACAATGCCGATTTATATGGGATATATGAAGACTTACGGTAAGCAGGGGAGCGCGGATTTTCTGCAACTACTTGAATCACCGTAGGTTATGATTATAACGAGGGCTTTTCGGAGATGTCCGGATCTGCGAAAAGCCCTCGTTGATTTTACAAATTACTAATTTGCTGCGACTTACAAAAAGCCACCGCAACACTGCTTACCGTTACTCGGCTTCGGCTCCAGCAGAGGCAGCGAAAAGGGCCTCAAGCTCGGCGGCAAGGGCTTCACCGCGGAGGTTCTTGGCGATGATCTCTCCGGTGGAGGCGTCGATGAGGTAGTTCCAGGGAATACCGTCCATACCGTAACCGGCCCAGACAGGACTGGTGCTGGGGCTGCCGGTGACTTCGGTGATGACATTTGGCCAGTTCATACCGAACTCCTTCAACGCGCTGCGCCAGTTCTCGGGGGAGCTGTCGAAGGACATGCCGTAGATTTCGAAACCGGAGTTGCGGAAACGGGCGTACTGCTCGACCAGGACAGGCATTTCCTCCCGGCACGGACCGCACCACGAGGCCCACAGATCCAGCAGCACGTAGCGCACGCCGTCACGCTCCACGATATCACTGAGCCGCACCGCATTGTCCTTGACATCCTTGCCCTCGATATCCCAGTATGGCATTCCGAGGTCGGCCTTGATCGGCTCGAGCATCTCCTCCAACTGGAGGTAGAGCGGATGCGCTTTCATGCTCTCCGGGAACTCCGCCAGGACCGCCTCGATCTCCGGCTTGGAGGACATCGCCAGCATACCCTGCAGGAGTGTAAGCCCCAGCACGTTGTGATTGGCCCGGATGATGTCCAGCGGATCCTCATAATCCCCGGCGTCTCCGAAAGACAGCTCATAGTAGAGGTCATTCATAGGTGTTCCATGCGCAAAATACATCTCATAGTCCGGGATATACTCTAACGACACGGTTCCCGGCTCGAGGAAAATCATCTCGCTCATCTGATACAGCCCCGAAGGCGCGGAACTGGCCCCCATATAAAGCATGGCCACACCCGAACCCATGTCCGCCCCCTCTATCCTGAATGATCCGTTCTCTATCAGCGCCGAGTCCAGCATCGACCAGTCCACTCCGTCAGAGACATACATCCAGTGCCCGTCCACCAGCTGGTCCCCTGAGCCTTCGATTACATACTTGCTTCCAGATGTGCAGCCTGCAAGAAAAAGGGCAGCGGCCGCTATCACCGCCAATGATAAAAGATTTTTCATAAATAGGTCTGTTTGAAATTTCCTGCAATTTATAAAATTTCCTGCTATAACATTTCAACGGGCATCTGAAATCCGCTCCTCTTTCATTCCTCTTTCCGCTCCAACCTCCCCACAGTGAGGTGTACCGTCCTGTCTGTTTCCGGCATAAAACAATCAAAAAGCACATATTCATACAGTTACAGCAATTCACGGATTACAGACACACCACAGACACTTCGAGGGCCCGACACAAGAACAGCACACTCGACGTGCCGGGGATTCTATTAAATTTGCGCGGTGAATAGCACGACAATACCATGAGACAGATATTGACAGAGAATCACAACGGCCTGCTGCGGTATGAGATAGCCCCGGAAGTGACGGCGTTCTCCCCGCTGAGGGACGCCGTGCTGCCGACAAGGGTGGTGCAGGCGCATCAGGTGCACGGGGACCGGGTGGCCGTGGTGACTTCGGCCGGCACCACACGGGAAGAACTGAAGGGGTATGACGCGCTGGTAACGGACGTCCCTGGCGTGGCGATAGGGGCCAGGACGGCTGACTGCATACCGGTGCTGATGTACGATCCGGTACGGCGGGTAGTGACGGCAGTACATTCCGGATGGAAGGGTACGGTGCTGAAAATCGCAGCGAAAGTCCTGGCTGTGATGGCCTCCAAGTACGGCACCCGCGCCGCCGACATCATAGCGGTAATCGGTCCCGGCATCGGTCCGGACAGCTTTCAGGTCGGTCCGGAAGTCGCCGGGGCCTTCCTCGCCGCCGGATTTCCGGAGACATGGTCCCGGCCGGACACTGATGACTACGGTACGGCCGGCACCGGCAAAACCGTTGTCCGCCTTATCACCGACCGCGGCCCGCGCATCCCCGGCTCCATGTCCGGCGGCCTCCACATCGACCTTCCCCAGGCCGTCCGCCTGACCCTCATCCGGGCCGGTGTCCATGACCCCAACATCCTCATCTCCGGCATCGACACCTACACCCACCCAGGCTTCTTCTCAGCCCGCCGCGAAGGCCCCTCCTGCGGCCGAACCATCAACACCATCATGCTCAATCCCTGAGTTTCCTGCTGTTCAGCCCACACGACCGGATAGAAGCGACAGGCAGCCAGCGTCTAGAAAGGTATGCAAACACCCGCGTCCGAGCCTACGAAGGATTGACCGTAAGTACTGACGCACCCCATTTTCATAATCAACTATTTTTCACAGCATTACCGACACAACGAGAATCTTTCGCGCCTTCACAACCCACCGGCAAGCACACCCCTCTTTCTTAACCCTCTGACTTCCGAGCGATTACAAAAAGTACCCGCGTCCCTGCTTACCGTTGTTGCACAGTCAGAATATAATTCCTAACTTTGAGGCAGTCATTAACCGATAGATGCGAAAGATTATGGAGCAGGAGAAAAATTTCCGGCACATCTGCACAGCCGGACTGGAAAAAGAAATCATTTTCAAGACTGACGCCGATTACATTTTCGGGATGAACAGCATTCCGGTATGCATGGCTGACAAAGACATATCCATGCACGCTTTCTGTCTGATGGACAATCACGTCCATTTCATAGCCCACGGCACCGAAGAGGACTGCGGTGGATTCATCAAGGCCTACCGGAAGCGACTTTTCACCCTGGCCGACATGAGCCGCGCAGACATCTGTATGAAAGAAATTGACGATACCGAGTACCTTAAACGGGCGATTGCCTACGTCCTGCGCAACCCTCCCGCAGCCGGACTGGCCGTTCTCCCGACCCATTACCGATGGAGTTCCGGTCCTCTGTATTTCAACGACGGCAACACGCTGACAGCCAACCGGCCGGTCACAGATATCGCACACATGAGCAAGCGGCGGCAGCAGAAACTGTTCCGTACCCGCGGACAGCTGCCTGGACACTACACCGTAACGGCCGACGGACTCATCTGCCCTAAATGCTACGTAGACTACCGCGCCGTCGAGGAGATATTCCGCAGCCCTGTCAGGATGCTCTACTTCCTCTCGCGCAACGACAGTATGGAGATGGAGCTGACATCCGGAATCCTCCGGCGGGCCCGCTACACTGACAGCGAGATGGCCTCCACCGTCACGAACCTCTGCAGCGAAATATTCAGCAAGTCTTCTCCCGATGCGCTCAGCATAGACGAGAAGTATCAGCTGGCAGACATCCTCCGGAAACAATACGGTCTGGGCATCAAGCAGCTGGCACGCCTCACCCACACCAGCATCAGTCTGCTCGGACAAGTCTTCCACCACGGCCAAAGCGCTCCGAGTCAGAACAGTCAGAAGCAGAACAGCATGGCTCAGAACAGCCCGGATTACAACCCTCAAGGATAGAAGCCCCAATTAGTCCGGCTCCGACAGAAACAGCCACAACCTGAGCACCCACAGCAAGCACGGCTCAGAGCCACCGGTTCCCGCAACGGTAAGATGTGACGCACTCCTATTTTGCAAAACATTGACATTCAGAACGATGCGAATCACACATGATCTTTCCGCCCCCTCACAACATCCCGAAAAGATCACACCCTTACCGTAACACGCTGATCACTGAGCGTTTGCAAAAACACCCTGCTGCACTGCTTACCATTGCCAGAGGGCGTGGGTAAGATTACAGAACAGGGATACTCCCGGCCATCTCAGGACGCACTGGTTGGTCAGAGGACGCGGACGAGATTGCGGAACAGCGCATCGGGAATGTCGGCCGAGGCGGTACGGAAGCCGGCATTGCCGTTGACCTCGCAGACCTTGAAGCCGTTATGACCGTCGAACAGCAGGTCCACCCCCGCAAAGAAGAGCCCGCAGGCACGGGCAGCGGCCACTGCGAGAGAGGCAGCGGCGGGAGGCAGCGGAATCTGACGGAAGGAGCCCCCGGCGGCGAAATTGGACTTGAAGCTCGAGGGATTGTACCGCAGCACATGACCGGCCACCTCGTCCCCCGTCACCCACACCCGGATGTCCCGTCCGCTGCTCGTGGCCACGAACTCCTGCAGGACAGGCACACAGCCGCGGCGGACCTCCTCCGGCGTCTCCCCGAACTCACTGATTCCACGGGACAATGCCTCCAGGCGCAGAGCCTCCTCCCGCCGGCACGCCTCCAGCGCGGAACGGTATTCCAGGGCATCGCGGACGAGGAAGACATTCTCCCCCTTCGACCCGAAATTGAGCTTGAGGATAAATGGAAATGCGTCCCCGCTCCCAGCCTCTTCAGGGGACAATGCCCCCGGCACCGGCACCCCGGCAGCGGCCAGAACCTCCCCGCAGCGGAGCTTGTCGCGGCAGAGGATCATCGCCTCGAGAGCATTCAGTACCGGTACACCCTGAGCCTCATACCACCGCGACAGGGCGATATTGTACCCCCGCATCAGGACAAAATCCGGCTTCCAGGCCGGAGCGCCCGCAGGAGCCTCAGCCGCCGGAGCGTCGTAGAACAGCACCTCGACCGACATCCCGTGACGGGCAGCCGCCTCCCGGAACCAGCCGAAAGCATTGTTCCCCCGGGGAGTCGTCGAGGGGTATATCAGCAGACCTCTTTTTTCCATGACGCGAAAATATGGAAAATAATCGCTAAATTTGGCGAATAACAATAAAACTGCCATGAAACGTCTGCTCACACCCGCACTTCTAGCGACATCACTGCTCCTGACCGGCTGCGGCCGGAACAATATCAGATACGAGCCGCCCGTATTTCCTGTCGAGAGGGAGGCCTGTTTCGAGATACTCGGTGACGGGCTGCTCTTCAATACCGCTCAGGATCTTTACGTATACAAGGACTGGTTAGTGCTGCCTGCTCTCAACATGCAGACCCGGAAAACGCTGCATATCTACGACAAGCACACAGGTGCTCCGGTCGCCGGTACCATCCGGGAAGGACGCGGACCGGGCGAGACCATTCAGGGGAACAGGACACCGTCCCTGCGGAACGACACTCTGTACTACTACGACCTGACGCAGAACCTCATGCAGTGCTTCCCGGTGGACTCGCTCATTCACAGCAGCTATCCCGTCAGGGAGATAAAAATGGAGGGGACCGGCAGGACAAACCTGTGCATCTATATCGGAAACGGCATCCTGCTCAACCAGACATGCAAGGCCGGGTTCACCGCCGCGGTGAACGATGAGCTCCCGATAGAACTGCTGCTCCAGAACCTTGACGGAAACGTTCTGTCCCGGCACACTCTCCAGGAAATACCGGACGAAACCGGACGCATGAACGAATACCTGTACTGGAATTCCGTCTTGGACCTCTCGCCCGACGGCAGCATGTGCGTCATAGGCACGTTCTACGGAGCCGTCCTGCAGATATTTTCCATAGAGGATGACCGGCTGGAACCCACAGGCATCCAGTACTTCGTGAAGCCGGACATCGAGGCGCTGGAGTACACCTATGATTTCAACGAGAACACCATCGCAGGATTCGCCGACATCTGCTGCACCGACGACAGGATCTACACCGCCTACGACGGACACACTCCCGTACAGAAATACTACGACGACTATACGCCTGACATGGGACAGATGTACTCAGACATCGCCGTGTTAGACCATGAGGGCCGTCCACTGGAACTCATACGGACAGACATGACAATCGTGAAACTGTGCTATGACGGGACTGAGAACACCGTCTACGCCCTGACTGAGGACACTGAAGGCACACTGCACTTCGGACGGCTGAGGATGTAGGGCCGGCAGGGCTGTTGCATATTCCGGAGTCTTTTCCTATTTTTGCCGCCCTAAAACACAAAACCGATTCATCAACTCAGCTACAACACACTACAGCCATGCACCTCAAGGCCACCATCCTCACCCTGATCCTGACCGCCGCTGCATGCATCAACTCCTCTGCGGCCATCGACACCCTAAGCACCGTAACAGATGACCGGAAGGACAGCAAGCTCGTCCGTTTCCTTTCGGAAAAGGTAAGCGTAAGCGGCTATGCCCAGGCCGGATACCAGTACGACACCTACGACATGGCGCATGACGGGCCCTTCAACAAGTTCAGTCTGTACAGGGCAATGATCATCGCCGATGTCAAGCCGATCAGGCACCTGGACCTCTACTTCATGGCCGACGTGTCCAAATTCAAGCTGCATGAGCTCTTCGTCAGATACCGCCCGGTGGATGCGTTCTACATCCGCCTCGGGCAGTACAAGACCCCCTTCACGATTGAGAGCAATATGTCTCCCTCCGTCTTAGAAATAATAAAGGGCGCCCAGGCAGTCCAGTATCTCGCGGGTATCGACGGCTCGGACGTATGCTTCGGCGCGGGAGCCGGCAGGGACCTGGGACTGGAAGTGGGAGGCGCATTTCTGAAAATAGGCAAGGACAACCGCAATCTGATAGAATACAGGGTCGGCGTCTTCAGCGGCGAGCCGTCCAATACGGCCGAGACCAACAACCGCAAGGATGTGGTGGCAAGCCTCGCCCTCAGGCCGGTCAGCTTCCTCAAGGTGCACGGCTCCGTCTACTTCGGAGAGGGCACCGCAAAGGCGGACAGCCCCTACGGGACATTCAAGGCCGGGGAGACATACCGCAGGGACAGGTGGAGCGCAGGCCTGGAGATGGAGGCAGGACCGATGTATCTCAGGAGCGAATATATGGAAGGTCTCGACGCATCCGTCCGGAGCCGGGGCGCCTACGCCACCCTCGTGGGCTCCGCCACTCATTTTCTCGACATCGTGGCATCGGTGGATTATCTGGACCGGAATATCGCCCTGAGCGACTGGCAGTGCAGCTACATCTTCGGACTGCAGTGGAACTTCTACCGCAAATGCCGCCTCCAGGCGCAGTACGTCTACCAGCAGCGCTCCAGTAACAGTCAGGGGGTCTTCAGCGGCATCCCCTCCTCGCACATGATCATCACGCAGCTCCAGGTCGGCTTCTGATACAAGGCCAACGGTAAGCAGGCGAGCACCCCTTTTTCAGAAAGGCTTGTAAATTAAGACATTCCAAAAGTCACGAGTAACTTTAGTCGGGTTCAGAGCCACCCGAAAGAACACTCTGTTTTGTAACTAACTGATCACTGAGCGTTTACAAAACACCCCCGCTGCAGTACTTACGGAAAAAGCCGCACCGGGATTCCGGCACGGCCTTTCTTCATGTTTTTGCGGATCGCCCGCTGGGTCAACTATTTCAGCAGATGCTCGTCGATAATCTGCTTGAGCTGGGCTTTTGACGGAGCACCCGGGCTCATCGACGGCTCTCCGTCGGCGGGGATGAAGAGCAGGGTGGGCACCGAGCGGATTCCGAAGGCTCCGGCGAGCTCGCGCTCCTGGTCCACGTCCACCTTGTAGATTACGAGTCTGTCTCCGTACTCTTTCGCAAGTTCCTCGAGCACGGGGCTCAGGGCCTTGCAGGGGCCGCACCAGGTGGCGAAGAAGTCCACGATGGCGGGCTTGGTCCCCTCATATTTCCAGGCCTGGGAATCGGTCTCGTAGTTCCACACTTTCTGCAGAAATTCCGCTTTGGTCAGATGTATTGTTCCTGTTTCCATTTTTTCCTCATTTTTTCCGGACTCCCTCTCCTGTCCGTATGCCGTCAGAGGCAGGGCGGACAGAAGCAGGGTTCCGGCCATAAGCAGTGTTGTCGCTATCCGTTTCATTATTTTCTGTAAATTTTGTCCTCTATCTTCTCCTTGGGGAGCTGACGGGTGCAGAAGAACCAGTCGTAGCACTTCAGGTCCTTGTCGTCTCCGTCCATCCGGCTCTTGGCCACTCCGCAGGAACCGGCCGTGGGCACTATCACCTCGTCTCCGGGCTGCCAGTCGGCGGGCAGGGCGACACCGAACTCATCGGCGGTCTGCAGGCCCACCAGCACTCTCTTAAGCTCATCAAAATTCCTGCCAAGCGAGAGGGGATAGTAGACAATGGTGCGGATTACGTTCTTCGGATCGATGAAGAAGACGGCGCGGACGGCCTGGGTGGCACTCTCACCGGGCTGGATCATGCCGTACTTGCGGGCGATGTCCATGGTGATGTCCTCGATCAGGGGGAACTTCACCTCGACGTTCTTCATACCCTTGTACTGAATCTTCTCCTGGATGGTGCGCAGCCAGGCGATGTGGCTGTAGAGTCCGTCCACGGAGAGGCCGATGAGCTGGGTACCCAGGGCCTCGAACTCGGCGGCGCGGGAGGCGAAGGTCATGAACTCGGAGGTGCAGACGGGGGTGAAGTCGGCGGGATGGCTGAAGAGGATCTTCCACTTGCCCTTGAAATCCTCGGGAAACTTTATCCGGCCCTGAGTGGTCACGGCCTCGAAAGCGGGAGCCTGGTCGCCGATGCGGGGCATGGGATAATACAGCTGCTGTGTCTGAGTCTGAATGTTGTTGTTGCTGTCCATAACTATTACTTTTTAATGATTAATATTCCGTTCTGTTTTGTTTTACGGTGCAAAGATATGGCGGCGGTTTTGATAAATCAAATCGATATTTTTTATATTCTCATAGATAATTTCTATATTCGCCGGCAGTATGAAGACAGATACCCATCTCAGCCTTACCGCCCTGCGCTACATCGTCGCAGTGGACACCCACCGCAACTTCGTCCGGGCCGCCGAAGCCTGCGGCGTCACCCAGCCGACCCTCAGCGCGGGCATCCGCAGCATAGAGACCGCCCTGGACGTGACCATATTTGACCGCGGAGCCCACCCCGTCCGCCCCACCTCCCTCGGAGAGAAGATCATCGCCCAGGCCCGGGTGACCCTGCACAATGCCTCGCAGATCGAGGAGCTGGTCGCCGTCGAGAAGGGGAACGAGGGCGGAGAGGCCGTCATGGGCATCATCCCGACCATTGCCCCATACATTCTCCCCGGACTCTTCCGGAGGATGCACGAAGAGCACCCGTCCATACATCTGCGCGTGTCCGAGATGCGCACCCGCTTCATCGTGGAGAAGCTGCTGGCGGCGGAGATTGACATGGCCATCTTAGCTACTCCGTTAGAGCAGAAGGGCCTGTTAGAAATACCATTGTACTATGAAAAATTCGTGGCGTACATCTCCCCGTCCGACGAGCTGCACGCCCTGAGCGAAGTGCCGGCCGACCGCCTGGCCTCCGACCGTCTGTGGATCCTCGAGGAGGGCCACTGCCTCCGCAGCCAGGTCTTCAATTTCTGCCACAGCCACCGCCGGACCCGCACCGAATACCAGGCCGGCAGCATAGACACCCTCGTGCGGATAGTGGACACCAACGGCGGCTACACCGTCATCCCCGAGCTGCACGCCGCATTCCTCACCGAAGAGCAGCGCGGGAACCTCAGGCCCATCGTCCGGCAGAACGGCGGGGCACCGGCTACTGACATTGCCCCCTCAGGCAGCATTCCGTCCCCCGACTGCCCGACCTGCGTCCCCGTCCGCGAAGTCTCCCTCGTCATCCGCGAGGACTTCGTCCGCGAGCGCCTGCTCAACGTCATCGCCGGCTGCATCAAGCACATCGTTCCGGAAGGGATGCTCGACTCGCGGCTCAAGCGCTTCGCCATCAAACTTTAGAAAATGGAATTGCCGATATCGGTGGTGAAATGCTCGAGGGCGGCCATTCCGATGAGGGAGTTGCCGTGGCGGTTGAGTTCTGGGCTCCAGACGGTAATGGCGAGGTTGCCGGGGATGTAGGCCGCTATGCCGCCGCCTACGCCGCTCTTGCCGGGGAGGCCGGCGCGGAAGGCGAAGTCGCCCGACTCGTCGTAGAAGCCGCAGGTGAGCATGAGGGCTCCGAGGCGTTTGGCCTGGCTGACGGTCAGGACCTGCCTGCCGTCGAAGGGGTTCACGCCACGGTTGCTCAGGAAGAGGAAGGCGCGGGCGAGGTCCGCACACGACATCGATATGGCGCACTGGTGGCAGTAGACGTCCAGCAGCGTCTCCACGTCATTCTCAATATTCCCGAAGCTCTTCATGAAATAGGCAAGGGCCAGGTTGCGGTCGGCATTGAGCCGCTCGGAGCGGGCTATCTCCTTGTCGTAGTAGATATCGTCGTTGGCGCAGAGGGCGCGGACAAACTCCAGCATGGCGTCCTTGGGATGAGGGTAGAGCGATATCAGGCGGTCCGTCACGACGAGGGCACCGGCATTGATGAACGGGTTGCGGGGCAGGCCGTGCTCATACTCGAGCTGCACCAAGGAGTTGAACGGATTGCCGGAGGGTTCGCGTCCCACCGCCTTCCATATATCGTCCCCGATGCGCCCGGTCACCATCGCCAGGGTAAACACCTTCGAAATACTCTGAATCGAGAAGCACACCTGCGCGTCCCCGGTCCTGAACTCCTGCCCGTCGAGAGTAGCCACCGCTATCCCGAACTGCCTCGGATCCACCTTCGCAAGCGCCGGTATGTAATCCGCAACCCTGCCCTGTCCCCACAGTTCCTGCAGTTGACCGTGAATCCTGTCAATCACATTCTGATAATCCATATTCTCAGTTTAAGACTGCAAAAATACACAGGATACGGGAAGAATGAACTATATTTGCGGCCCGATAAACGGAAAAAATATGGAGACAGCAGAAGAAAGACGCAGAAAAGTACTTGACAGACTGCAGGAAATGGGCATCAGCTACATAATCCACGAGCATCCGCCGCTTCCTACGATAGAGGAGGCCATGAAGTACTGGAAGGACTTCGACTCGACCCACTGCAAGAACTTGTTTTTCAGAAACCACAAGGGCAACCGCCACTACCTGGTCATCCTCGAGTGCCACAAGCAGATGGACATCCACGGCCTGGAGCATCAGCTGCATCAGGGCAAGCTCTCCTTCGCCTCCGAGCAGCGTATGGAGAAATACCTCGGGACTGTCCCCGGCTCCGTCTCCCTCTTCGGCCTCATCAACGACCCTGACCATCAGGTCAAGCTCTATCTGGACAAGGACCTGCGGCAGGCAGAGAGGGTGACATTCCACCCCAACGACAATACCGCCTCGCTGGAAATCTCCCGCGACGACATGTACCGCTTCATCCAGCTTTGGGGCGGCGAATGGGAGGAGCTGTAGAGAAGTCATAGCCCTGAAAAGCGTAATCGCCCGTGATTCCGTGAACGGGAGGGGCCCACTGCCAAGCAGTGGGAGGGATAGCGCGAAGCGCGTACTTTTCAGGGCTATGACTTCTCTACAGCTGATATGTTTCCGAAAATAAGGTCAGACAGCGACCCAGTCGATGTGGATGCCGCGGCGCTCCATGCCCCTGAACCAGGTCATCTGCCGTTTTGCGAACTGATGGATGGCGATGGCCAGCCTGGCGTGCATCTCGTCGTAACTCATCTGCCCGGTGAGATACAGGGTGACGAACTTATATTCCAGACCATAGTAGATAAGGTCATCCGGTGAGAGGCCGCTCTCGAGCAGACGGCGTACCTCGTCGATCATTCCCTCCTTCAGGCGGGCATCCAGCCTCCGGTCGATACGGGCATTGCGCTCCTCCCGCGAAACTGACAGCCCGATGTAGTGCACCTCCTCCGGAGCGAAGCGGGCCAGCGAAGCATTGTCCCCGGAGAATACCCCCGCATCCTCCGGATGTTCCTTCTGATACACCGCTATCTCGATGGCCCGGATGAGCCTTTTCCGCGTATCGTAGTCCGTGGTATTGTGAGGAACGGTCAGCGACTTCAGCATGTCTATCAGATATTCATCGGAGTGCTGCTCGAGCTCCGCACGCAGAGCCGGGTTGGAAGGCACCTCCGGTATCGCATAGTTCCGCGTCACCGACTCGATGTACAGCCCCGAGCCGCCGCAGAGAATCACCGGACGGCCTCGCGAGACGATGTCATTGTACGCCGCCGCGAAATCCCGCTGATACCGGAAGATATCGTACCTCACCCCTGCATCCACGATGTCTATCAGATGATACGGCACCGGCCGGCCCTCATAGACATACTCGCCGAGATCCTTCCCCGTACCGATATCCATCCCGCGGTATATCTGCCGCGAGTCCGCCGAGATAATCTCAGCCCCGGCCTCCCCCGCCAGCCGCACCGCATAGCGGGTCTTGCCCGAGGCCGTCGGCCCCAGGACCACCGTCAGACGATATTTTTCCAGATCACTGCTCATAACATCATTGTTTTATTTGCGTGAAGCCCGGTATTCCTTGGGGGACATCCCGGTATTGCGCTTGAAAAAACGGCTCATCGAAGTATGCTCGGGAAAATTCAGGTACTGCGCTATCTCGCTAACGGAGAACAGCGGATTATCCAGCTGGACCTTGATCTCGGCTATCAGCTGCTTGTCGATCAACTGCTTGGGAGTCATCCCCCCGAAATTCTCCGCCACGATATCCCCGAGATACCGGGGCGATATGCACAGCTTGTCAGCGTAAAAAGGCACCTGATGCTCCCGGGCGCTGTTCTCCCTGATCAGACGCATGAACTGATGGCAGAGCACCTGCCGGCGGCTGATCTCACGGGAGGCAGTCACCTTCTTGCGGGGAATGTGGTTGTACAGGCACATCAGCATGCTCTGGAGAAAATTCTGTTCTATCTGCTTCCGGAAATACTGTACCGGGCGGGTAAACAGCAGACGGGCCATGTCCATCCACTGCAGCACGTTCTCCCACTCGTCCTCAGGGGCGCCTCCGCCGATGTGGTCCAGGAAGGGATACTCGTGCAGGTAATTCAGGAAGTCCGAATCTATCGGCAATATGGCCTTGATCACCACATCCTTGGGATACAGCAGCATCCTCACCGTGAAATCCGGGCTCGGGTCACTGACCTGCACTAAAGTACCGCCGAAGAGAAAAAGTTCAGTGCCCCGCCGCATTCCGTAGCTCTGGATACCGGTCGAAATCTCGGCCGTCCCGCACGTACACACTATCTGAATATCACAGCCGAACCGGCACGCATTGCGCACTAACGGCTCCATGTCGGTCTCGCCGTACTGGATGTGGGGAGTATCTGAAAAAAAGGCTTTATCCATCTGTCATTCTGTTTCTGTCACAAATCTAATGCTTTTTCTCTCATGGGCCGCATTTTCTTCGCAAAATGCACAGCGGGAAGGCACTGGAAAGGGGCTGACTCAAAAGGCACGGCTGGAAGGTGACGGGGAAAGGCCACTTTTGTCGGCACCTTCCGGATGGGAGTCGAAATGACAGGCAACCTCCGCAGTACTGTATGGAACTGTCAGAAAGTTTTAGTATATTTGCGTTACTATGGAAGTTTACGACGACAGATACAATAACAGGCCGATATACGTCGTAAGACGGACCAACGGCCTCGGGACGGCGGGCTTCATACTCGCGGTCCTGACGATAGTCCTGGGCTGGGTACCCGTTTTCGGATGGTTTACCTGGGCCCTGGGACTGCTCTTCTCCTTCATCGGCATGTTCAAGGCCCCGAGGGGTCTGGCCATCGCCGGATTCATTATTTCCCTGCTCGGCCTGGTAATGATACTCTTCGTGTTCGCACTGATAGCGGCCGCGATAGGCGTGGCAGGTGTCTCCTCAGCGGTAGTAGCCGCACTTTTCTAAACACTTAAACTCCGACATTATGAACACACAGCCCAGAGCATTTCTCTTCCTAGCCGACGGTTTTGAAATCACCGAGGCAATGGCTCCCGCCGACATCCTCGTAAGAGGCGGCATCGAGCTCAACATCATCTCCATCAGCGACAGCCATACCGTGACCAGTGCCCAGCGCATCAGCGTCAACGCAGAGTTTACCTTAGACGAATACCCTCTGAACGACATCCGGACAGAGGACATCATGATCTTCCCAGGAGGCATGCCAGGCTCAACGAACCTCGCAGCCTGCGCCCCGCTGGTGAACCGCATGCAGCGCCACTATGCTGAAGGCGGCACCGTAGCGGCCATCTGCGCGGCACCGGCTGTCGTACTCTCACTGCTGCCGCTCGAAGATGCAGTGCGCTCAAGGGGCGGCCTGAAAATGACCTGCTACGAAGGCTTCGAGCCGTATCTGACCGCAAAGGGCGTAACGGTAGTGGACCAGCGTCAGGGCGTCGTAGCGGACGCAGGCATCATCTCCGCCAGCGGAGCCGGTCACGCCGTATCCTTCGGCCTCAAGATTCTGGAACTCATCTCCGGCAACGACGCCGCACAGAAAATCGCACAGGCCATCATGTTGTAAACACACAGCAAAGGCTTCTCAAAAATGTAACACAATCTGTTGCGGCGCGCACGATAAGGACGCATGACGCACAGCAAGAAGTCACAAAATGCACGTCGCCCGCCGGGCCGTACACATACACCGACCGAAATACAGCGTATTACATACTGAGGACGACCTCAGCAAATCATCAGAACAGCATCAGCCCTCAGCCGACGAAGTAATATCCGCCAGCTCCGAAGTAATCGCCTGCTGACGCCGCTTGTTGTACTCGAGGGTAAGGTCATCGGAGAGTTCCTCGGCATTGTCCGTGGCGGTCTGCATGGCGACCATGCGGGCGGCATTCTCGGCAGTGATGCTGTCGAGCAGGGCATTGTACAGGATAATGCGGATCGCCGAGGGCAGCAGCGCGTCCAGCAGGGTATCGGGAGCGGGCTCAAGGATGTAGTCCACGGCAGTGGTACGGTCCACGTTGGCACGGCTCACGCGGTTGAAGGGCAGCAGCTGCTCGCGCATGGGCACCTGGCGTCCCATCGAGTGAAAATGGCAGCGGGAGATGCAGACGCGGTCGCACCTGCCGGCCAGGAAATCCTCCATCAGCCGGTCTGCGAGGGGAATGATTCCGTCAAAGGAATGTTTCCCGACCAGATGCCGGTAATCCAGACAAATATCCACATTTTCCCCGCGTGCAGCCGCATACCGGCCCATCCCCTGCACCATCTTCTCCCCCATCGGATACACTGTAACCTGGGAGAATCCCCCGGCGAGCAGTTCCTCCACCGCCGAGACGGCCTCGCGCAGGGCATTGGCATTGAAGGCACCGCAGAGCGAACTGTCCGAGGCAAGGGCCACGAGGCAGGCCCGCCGCTTCTCCCCATGCTCGAGAGTCAGCGGAGAGGCCACCTCCACATCCGGGTCGCTGACCAGAGCCGCCACGATATCGGAGAAACGCCGCTCATACTCCGACAGAGCCTCCATCGAGGACTGCACCCTCAGCAGCTTGGCCGAAGCGACCATCTTCATCGCCGAGGTAATCTTCAACGTGCTCTGCACGGAAGCGATACGCTCCTTCAACTCTTTCAGCGCAGCCATAGTCCCTACGATATTTTAAGCGAGGCGGCCACCTCTTCGGCGGCTTTCTCTATGGTCCTGCACGCATCGTCAGTAAGCCCGCCGGAGACCAGCGTGTCAAATACTCCGGTAGGCTTGAGGGCTTCTATCAGCAGCCGCTCGAAATCGGAGACATGCTCGAGAGGCACATCCTTGAGCAGTCCGTGGGTACCGCAGTAGAGCACAGCTATCTGCTCGCCCACCGGCATGGGTGTGTACTGGGGCTGCACCAGCAGGCGGGTATTCTTGCGTCCGCGGTCCAGCACGGCGGCGGTCACCGGGTCCATGTCGCTGCTGAACTTGGAGAAAGACTCCAGCTCGCGGTACTGGGCCTGGTCTATCTTCAGGGTACCGGCCACCTTCTTCATGGCCTTGACCTGGGCGTTGCCGCCTACACGGGATACGGAGATACCCACGTCCACGGCCGGCAGGTTGCCCTCGTTGAACAGGTCGGTATCCAGAAATATCTGTCCGTCGGTAATTGAAATCACATTGGTAGGGATGTAGGCCGACACGTCCCCCGCCTGGGTCTCAATGATGGGCAGGGCCGTCAGCGAGCCGCCTCCGCGCACCTTGTCCTTCAGGGCCGGCGGAATATCGTTCATCTGCCGGGCCACCTCCTCCTGAGCGATGATCTTGGCCGCCCTCTCCAACAGACGGGAGTGCAGGTAGAAGATATCGCCCGGATAGGCCTCGCGTCCCGAGGGCCGGCGCAGGATCAGCGACACCTCGCGGTAGGCCACGGCCTGTTTCGACAGGTCGTCGTACACCACCAGGGCATGCCGTCCCGTATCGCGGAAATACTCCCCTATCGCCGCCCCCGCAAACGGAGCGTAGTAACGCATCGCCGCAGAATCGGCAGCCATCGCCGCCACCACCACGGTATAGTCCATCGCCCCGTACTTGCGCAGGGTATCTACCAAGGCTGCCACCGTGGAGGCTTTCTGGCCCACAGCCACGTAAATGCAGTAGACCGGCTCCCCGGCCTCATAGCAGGAGCGCTGGTTGATGATGGTGTCCACGGCGATGGCCGTCTTTCCGGTCTGACGGTCGCCGATAATCAGCTCCCTCTGTCCGCGCCCGATAGGTATCATCGCGTCGATGGCCTTCAGGCCGGTCTGCAGAGGCTCGCTCACCGGCTGGCGGAATATCACCCCGGGCGCCTTGCGGTCCAGCGGCATCTCCACCTTTTCCCCGGATATCTCCCCGCCACCGTCGATAGGCTCCCCGAGCGGATTGATCACCCTTCCGAGCATCGACTCGCTCACGTCTATCGAGACGGTCCGGCCGGTACGCCGCACCATGTCTCCCTCCTTGACCAGGTCGGTTGGTCCGAGCAGCACGGCCCCGACATTGTCCTCCTCGAGGTTCATCACCACGGCTTTCATCCCGCCGTCGAACTCCAGCAGCTCGCTGGCCTCGGCATTGCGCAGTCCGAAGATACGCACCACGCCGTCACTCACCTGGAGCACCGTCCCGACCTCGGCGTACTGCGCCCCGAGATCGATGCCCTGCAGTTCGGAGAGCAGGATCTGCGGCACCTCCGAAGGCTTTATCTTATTGGATTTATCACTCATTTCTATACAATATTCAGTAAAAACTACATTTTAAATTTTCCTGACCGGCTCCGTCCCTAACCTCTTCCGCAGCAGCTTGATCTGCGAGGCGGTACTGGCGTCTATCAGCAGGTCCTCCATGCGGAAGACGAAACCTCCGATGATGGAGGGATCCACCTTCTCGGTGATATTGACGGAACAATGGTCAAGGTCCCTCACCCTCGAGCGGATGATACCCTCCACGTCCTTCCCGAGGGGAACGGCAGTGGTCAGCAGCGCCTCCTTGATATGATGCCTCTCCCTGTAGAGGGCAAGGAAGGAGTGAAGCATGATGTAGAAGCAGGACTCCCGGTGATGACGCAGCACCAGCAGGACAAAATCCCGCAGGGAACGGCACGGCTCCTCTTCGAAGAGACCGAATATAACCGCCGCCTTCTCCTCCTCGGACAATGAGGGGGACAGCACGGCCTCCCTCACCTGAGGCAGGAAGTCGAACTGCCGGGAGAATGGCCGCAGCTGCTCATAGACCCGGGCCTCCTCCCCGAGGGAGGCGGAATACTCCGCCAGGGCCTTGGCATAACGTCTCGATATCAATCCGGTATCCATCGCCGTCTACTCTTTTTCAGGTTTATCTTCCGGGGCCTTCTTCTCCGGGTCCATCTCGGCCAGCAGTCTCTCCGCCAGGGCGGTCTGACTCTGAGGGTCGGACGAGAGCCGCTCCCGCAGCAGGCGCTCGCTTATCGCTATGGAGAGCAGGGCCACCTGATGCCTGGCATCGCGGATGATGGCGTCGCTCTCGAGCTGAGCGCTGGCCTTGGCGGCGGCGATGATCTTCTCGCCCTCCTCCCCGGCCTTCCTGCGGGCCTCTGCTATGAGCTGCTCCCGGGTCTGGACGGCCGAACGGAGTATCTCCGTCTTCTGCTTCTCGGCGTCCCGGCGGACCTCGTCCATCTGCACCTGCAGGTCGTCCAGCTTCTTCTGAGCCTCACCGGCGGCGGCCAGGGAGGAGTCGATATACTCCCTGCGCCGGTCCACCGACTTCTGGATCACGGGGAAGCCGAACTTGGCCAGCAGGATGAAGACGACCGCAAAGGCCAGCGTCATCCAGATAAGCAGTCCTGGTTCCGGTTGCAACAGTCCCATGGCTCAGCTGCGTTTAGAGGGCCATGAAGCAGATTACGACCGCGAAGAGGGCCACTCCCTCCACCAGGGCGGCGATGATGATCATGTTGGTACGGATCTTACTTGCCTGATCCGGCTGGCGGCCTATGGCCTCCATGGCCGACGAACCGATCTTTCCGATACCGATACCTGCGCCTATCGCAGCGAGTCCGGCGCCTATGGCGGCTCCGAGTATTGCTAATTCTGACATAATTTTAAATTTTTAAACGTTTTTATATTTTTCTACTTTTTTAATTTTTCCACTTTCTTCTCAGTCTTCCCCTCCTGGGCCAGTCCTATGAAGACTCCCGACAGCATGGTGAAGACGTAGGCCTGCAGGAAGGCCACCAGGACCTCCAGCGCATTCATGAATATCGTAAACAGCACCGACACCACCGTCATCGAGGCGTTCATCACGGCTCCCATACCGGCCGTCACGAAGACGATGCACACCAGGCAGAGGATGGCCGCATGACCGCCCACCATGTTGGCGAAGAGTCGGATCATCAGGGCAAATGGCTTGGTGAATATGCCGATGAACTCTATCACGGGCATGAAGGGCACCGGCACCTTGAGCCAGGCAGGTACGTCGGGCCAGAAGACATCCTTCCAGTAGGCCCTGCCACCGAATATGTTGATGACCAGGAATGAGGCCAGAGCCAGTACGAAGGTCACCGCGATGTTGCCGGTGACATTGACCCCTCCGGGGAAGAAGGGTATCAGGCTCATGAAATTGCACACCAGGATGAAGAAAAACACCGTCAGCAGATAGGGCGAGAACTTCTTCCAGTTCTCCCCGACGCAGGGCTTGATCAGGTCGTCCTGCAGTCCCTCTATGGCCATCTCCATAAAAGCGGTGAAACCCTTCGGGTGAGCCTTGACATCGTGCCTGTGGCGGCGGTACCACCCTGCGGGGACAAGTATCACCAGCAGGACTATGACACTGTTAAGCAGCAGGGCCGCGACCGTCTTGGTCACGGACAGGTCGAAGGGCCGGACCGTACTGCCGTCCGGCAGGGTTTCCACAATCTTCCCCTCATACTCCCCTTCCGGGGCAATGCTGAATCCCTCCCACGACGCTCCGTCCGCCAGGTGACGGGAGGAGAAGCAGTGCCAGCCGCCTCCTTCGGCCGAGGAGTGGACGATCACCGGCAGGTAAAGGGAGACATCCCGCCCCCCGAAGGTACCGATATGCCACCAGTAACTGTCGCTCAGATGCTCCAGGACGATGGCCTTGACATCGACCTCCTCCCCGGCCGCCGCGCTGCCGGCAGTATCCGCCGCAGCCGCCCGGAGAGGCAGAGCCAGCAGCACCGCCGTCAGCAGTGCCATTACCGTCCTGTATGTCATTGTTCCTTTCATGCTTTCCCACCTCCTCCGTTGAGGACTTCCACGCATGCCTCCACATTGTCATCATGCACCCGGACGCAGCCTGCACGGACGGCGACAGAACCGGTGCTGCCGTCGGCGGCCGTCCACTCTATTGTACCAGGAAGGAGGGAGGAGAGCAGCGGCGCATGCTCCGGATAGACCGTGAACAGCCCCTTGGCCCCCGGGAAGGAGACCTTCTCCACCTGTGCCGAACACAGGGTACCGCCCGGTGAAAGTATGGTCAGCGTGATCATTGTCCTGTAGCCGCAAGCATCTCATGGCCCTTGCGGATGGCCTCGTCTATCGGTCCCACATTGAGAAACGCCTGTTCGGGGATGTCGTCCACCTCCCCGTCCAGGATCATCCTGAAGCCGCGGATGGTCTCCTCGATGGGCACCATCTGTCCCGGGACGCCGGTGAACTGCTCAGCCACTGAGAATGGCTGCGAGAGATATCTCTGGACGCGGCGGGCGCGGTTGACGGTGGTGCGGTCCTCCTCGGAGAGCTCGTCCATGCCGAGGATGGCGATGATGTCCTGCAGTTCCTTGTTGCGCTGGAGAAGCTGCTTGACCCTGCGGGCCACGTCGTAGTGTTCCTCACCGACGATGTTCGGGTCAAGGATCCTCGAGGAGGACTCCAGAGGATCGACGGCGGGATAAATGCCCAGCTCGGCGATCTTACGGCTGAGCACCGTGGTGGCGTCGAGGTGGGAGAATGTGGTGGCAGGGGCGGGGTCGGTCAGGTCGTCGGCCGGCACGTAGACCGCCTGCACCGAAGTGATGGAGCCGTATTTGGTGGAGGTGATGCGCTCCTGCATCTGGCCCATCTCGGTGGCAAGGGTCGGCTGGTAGCCCACGGCCGAGGGCATACGTCCCAGGAGGGCGGATACCTCGGAGCCGGCCTGGGTGAAACGGAAGATGTTGTCGATGAACAGCAGGATGTCCCTGCGCTCCCCGCTGTCGCGTCCGGCGTCCCTGAAGGACTCGGCCACGGTCAGTCCGGAGAGGGCCACCGAGAGACGGGCTCCGGGCGGCTCGTTCATCTGACCGAATATCAGAGTGGCCTGGGACTTGGCGACCTCGTTGTAGTCCACCTTCGAAAGGTCCCAGTGCCCCTCTTTCATGCTTTTCTTGAATTCGTCGCCGTAGCGGATGACTCCGGACTCGATCATCTCGCGGAGCAGGTCGTTGCCCTCGCGGGTACGCTCTCCCACACCGGTGAAGACCGAGAAGCCGTTGTGGCCCTTGGCGATGTTGTTGATAAGCTCCATGATGAGGACGGTCTTGCCCACTCCGGCGCCTCCGAAGAGACCGATCTTGCCGCCCTTGACGTAGGGCTCGAGCAGGTCGATGACCTTGATGCCGGTGTAGAACACCTCCTGGGAGGTGGCCAGGTCCTCGAACTTGGGCGGTTCGCGGTGGATGGGCAGCTCTCCGGTACGGTCCAGGGGACGCATGCCGTCGATGCTGTCGCCCGTCACATTGAGCAGACGGCCCTTGACCTGGTCGCCCACGGGCATGGAGATGGAATGTCCGGAGGCCGTCACCGGCAGATGCCTCTGAAGCCCGTCGGTGGACTCCATGGCTATGGCCCTGACGGTATTCTCCCCTATGTGCTGTTGCACCTCGAGTATCTGTTCCTTACCGTCGGGACGCGCGGCCGTCATGGCCTCGTGAATGCCTGGAAGACTGCCTTCCTCCTCCAGATCGGGGAAATGGACATCGACAACCGGGCCTATTATCTGTGATATGTATCCTGTCAACTGCATATATAAAATTTAAGTATCACCTATATACTCCAAGTATTGTGCCATCTCGACCGACATCCATATTCATTATTATGACTTTTTTGGTACATTAACGGAATTATCCGTATTTTTGTGCGCATTTACAAGCCTTTACAAATGAGACTCCTATCTTTTCTATTCTGCGCATTGCCCGCGCTGGGGCTGGCGTGCGGCACTCTGCACGCACAGGACAAGTCCGCCCCGGACAGAGCGGTAACCATCAGCTCAGTATACAACACCGGCAATATCCTGTACAATCTGCAAGGCCACAGCAAGGAAGTCCTGGTCCTCAACCCGACCAGAGCCTCATTTGCCATCCTGTCCGGCAACGGTGACAGAATAACAGTCCTCTCCAACCGCAACCGCAGTGAGATCATCACCCGCCTCAGAAGCACAGGACACAGTTCCGCCTTTACCGCAGTCGCCTACACCCCCGACGCAAGGGAAATCATAACGGCAGACGGCTCGGGAAAGATATCCACCTACAACACGGACGGATACACCCCCGTAACCTCATTCCAGACGGGACACACCTACAACCTTCTCGCCATCAGCCCCAACAAATACTACATAGCAGCTGCCAGAGGCAACGTCATGGACATCTGGGATGTCGGCATGACCGCCCTGAAAAAGACGCTGTACTTTGCTGGTCCGATAAACCACATAGTCTTCTCTCCCGACTCAAAGAGCATTGCAATCAGCAGCGACACTTCCGGACTCAACATTGTGAACGCGCTGAACTACAGCAGAAGATCCGTGACCCGCAGTGCAGTCAATGTGCTCAGAGCCTCATTCCATCCGGACGGCAAGTACATAGCCTACGCCAAGGAGGACTCCGTAATCGTCTACAACCTGCCCGGCCGCAAGGCCGTCCACCGGATCAGGGTCTCAAGCCAGGACAGGCGGCGCACCATACCCGCCGCTCTGGACTTCCAGAAGATAGACAGCATTGTATCCCTCATCTACATATCCCCGGAGAAATTCAGGTTCTGGGACATGTCCTCCCTGCCTCCGCTATACCAGGAGCTGCTGGATGACGAGGTAGACCGCCTGATGGCAGACTGGATACAGCAGATGGACGGAGAGTCACTTGAGGACTACCGGGTCAGGGTGACGGACGACAATGCAGCACGGCAGAAGGCCATGCTCCTGGACCAGGCCGCCACAGCCATTGCCTCCAGGACCATAAAGCTTGACGACCCGTTCATCGGGGAAACCTACGATACCGGCACCCGCACTATAGACATAACCTTCACGGATGCCGGAACCATACAGCTTGAAATACCGGAAGAGGATGTCGCAGAGCTCAGAACCGGCAGTCTTTCATTCGCGAATCCTGTCTACACACTGGATGACAACGACGAGTTCAAGCTGGCATACCTGGAAGTGGTAAACGAGGTGACAGGCAAGACCTACGTCTTCGACCGGAGGAACTACATCATCAGGGACGTGGACTTCGGAGAGGAAGAAACCACTCCTGACCTGATACCGGTGACAATGCTCCAGACGGCAAACCTGGAGATGGAGGCCCTGCAGGAGGAAACACGCAGGATCGTGGAAGAGAAAAAGCAGGAAAATGTCATAACCGACAAGACGGAAATCACCATCAGCTCGGAAATCCAAAGCGACTTCGACGCCTCTGGAAGGCAGATATACAACTACCTCCTCGGCTACCGGTACGATGTGTCCGAAGGTTTCTCCTACCAGGAGGACTTCGGCCCCGGGAAATTCAAGGTAGAGGAATCGAATGCGGCCCAGACCATGCTGGAAGCAATAAAGACAACTCTCGAGGGAAGCATGAGCAGGTACGCTGAAGAGGCGACGGCCATCGAGGTCACAATAACCGGAACAGCCGATGCCATACCTGTGGGCCGCATCCCTTACGACGGCTCCTGCGGAGAATACAACGAGACCCCCTACTACGCTAAAGAAGTACTCTCCAGCATGACAGTAACCGACAAGTCCGACATAAGGGACAATGAACAGCTGGCCTTTATCCGCGCAGCCGGAGTGAAGCTGTGGCTGGAGGATAATGTTGCCGTACTGAAGGACAACAAGGACAAATGTAAGTACAATTTCAGAACGGAAGTAAGCAATATCAGAGGAGGAGAGTTCCGCAGGATCATAGTGGAAGTCAAATTCCGCGATATACTTGAAAATTAATGTAAAATATTTAGTACTTTTGCACTTTTAAAAATCTTTATAAAAGCTATGAAATTCCGAATCGCCAGAGTTATCGGGCTTCTTGCCGTAACCTTGTCATCAGCCGCTGCAGCGGCTTCCCTGGACACACTTGGAGTCCAGGAACAGGAGAAAGGTATCCGTGAAAGGTCCGAATTTTCCATCTCAAAGCCATACGATCTTTTGAAAATAAGCCGGTTCAGCATCATCTACAGGAGCGGGAACAACGGCATCTTCAATCTGATGAACCATCCTGTCTACAATTCCTACGTAGAGGATTTATACATCAACCCCACAGGCGCCTCCATTGCCATACTGCCCAAGAACCGCAGGGATCTCTCAATTATTTCCAACCGCATCGAGAATCTGACCCTCGCGAACATCAAAGGTGAGCGCAAGACCGTACCCGGCACCTCCGGAAAGGAGAAAAAAGAGGTACCGGCCATAACAGCCGTCACCTATACATCGGATGCCAGGGAAGTTCTGACGGCGAACAGCCTCGGCGAGATATCAACCTACTCCACCGACGGATACCATCTGATGTCCGTCATCAATACCGGTAAGACTTATGACCTGATAGCCATCAGTCCCAACAAGTATTTCATAGCCGCAAGCCATGGCAGCGAGATGGATATCTGGAACGTGGAGACTGCCGACCTCAAGCGCATCGTCCGCTTCGCCGGCCGTATCAACCACATAACATTCTCCCCCGACTCAAGGGAAATCGCTGTAAGCTGCGACACTGCCGGACTGCATATTGTCAACTCCATAGACCACCGCCGCAACACCGTAACCAGAGGAGTACTTGATGTTCGCTGCGCATCGTTCCATCCGGAAGGCAAATACCTGGCTTACGCCAGAAAGGACTCTGTTATCGTATACAACCTTATCAACCGCAGCGTAGTATGCCGCCTCGGAAGCGCCTTCGGCTCCCCCCTTTCCAATATAATAACCCTCAATTTCCACGCGAACAACGGAGTCGTCACTCTTAGCCACAACTCCGGCAACAAGGTGATATTCTGGGACATGACATCCCTGCCTCCCCTATATAAGTCCCAGCTCAGCGAAGAGGTGGACAAACTCATGACGGACTGGATACGCCAGATGGACGGAGAGTCGATGGAAGAATACCGTGTCAGGGTAACGGACGACAACGCGGCCAGACAGAAAGCCATGCTTCTGGACCAGGCGGCCACAGCCATAGCCACCCAGACCATAAAGCTGGAGAACCCCTTCATCGGTGAAGAATACGACTCAGAGAACCACGCTATAGACATCAAGTTCAACGAGCTCAACACCATCAAGCTGGAGATACCGGAAGACGAGTTCAACGAAGTCCGGAACGGAAACCTCTCATACGAGAATCCCGTCTACACCCTGGATGAAAACGACGAATTCCAGCTGGTCTATCTAGAGGTGGTCAACGAGGCTACTGACAAGATATACATATTCGACAAGCGCAGCTACATCATTGAGGATGTGGCCTTCGAGGACGAAGGCCTGGACTTCATCCCCGTAGCCATGCTGCAGACCGTCAATATGGAGATGGAGGCCCTGCAGGAACAGACACGTCAGATCATGGAGGAGAGAAAGCAGGAGAATGTCATTACCGACAAGACCGAAATCACCATCAATTCAGAGATTCAGAGTGATTTCGATGCGGAAGGCAACAAGATCTACAACTACAACCTCAACTACCAGTACGATGTCTCGGAAGGCTTCTCCTATCAGGAGGACTTCGGTCCCGGCAAATTCATGGTGAACGAGTCCAATGCAGCCCTCACCATGCTCGAAGCCATAAGGACGGCACTTGGAGGGGACATGAAGAAATACCTGGATGAGGCCAAGGCCATCGACATAACCATCACCGGTACGGCCGATGCCATCCCTGTAGGACGCATACCCTACGACGGGGCATGCGGTGAGTTCAACGAGACCCCCTATTATGCCAAGGACGAGCTCTCCAGCATGACCGTCACTGCCGAGACAGACATACGCAACAACGAGCAGCTGGCCTTTATCAGGGCCGCCAGCGTGAAGACCTGGCTCGAAGACAAGGTGGAAGAGCTGAAGACCTACAAGGACAAATGCATCTACAATTACAGGACAGAGGTCAGCGATGTAAGGGGTGGAGAATTCCGCAGAATAATTGTGGAGATAAAGTTCAGGGATATATTCAACGAATAGGAAATAAATCCAACACGATACATGAAACACATACTATTGCTCACATTGTCCGTCCTGATGACAGCAGGAACCGGACTTTACGGACAGGACTCCCAGTCCGTTCTGGCCAAGGCAAACCAGCAGTATGTACTGTATGAGAATGCCAAGGGAGACAACAGTGCCGAGATGTACGACCATCTCTATCAGAGCTATACCCTCTACGTCAGTCTGCTTGACGCCTACTCGGACCCCAATGCCATGGACGCTGCCAGGGCAAGGCTGCTCCAGATATACCCTGCGCTGAAGAATGCGGCAATGTTCTTCTCCAACATGAACGACTCGCAGATGGCCTACAAGTTCGGAATAGCCTACATAAAGCTGCCCAAGAACCCGACCCTCACCTCTGAGCCTCTGTTCAAGGACGAGCTATACCCGCAGATAGTGTACAACACCGGCATATCGGCCTACAAGCTTCAGAACATAGATGACGCCATTCTCTGTTTCAATGAATACCTCGCCACAGGAGAGGCTGCAAGGGCCAAGGACTGCATCGTATTCCTGAATATGATCTACCTCTCCCGCCACAATTACGTGGAACAGGAGAAAATCCTCAAGAGAGCCATCGCCGAATACCCCAACACCCTGGACTTCTACTATAACCTCATAAACCTCTACATCTCTACCCAGAACCAGGCAGAACTGATGGCCACTATCGACAAGGTGCTGCAGGTAGACCCCAACGATGTCAACGTTCTTCCCATCAAGGCCAGGATGGAGGAAGCCTCCGGAAATGTGGAGGGAGCTCTCGGCATCTACAAGAAACTGCTGTCGTTCTTCCCCGATGATCTGGCCATCATGAAGGGAATCGCAAAATGCAGTTTCAAGATAGGCTCCGAGATCAACAACCAGGCCTATGCTGTGGTCGACGAGGCTCAGGGGATGGAGCTCAAGCAGAAAGCCTACCCCTACCTCTTCGATGCAAGGACCTATTTTGAGAAAATACTGCGCCGTGAGCCCGACTCGCAGGTATACATGAAGGGTCTGGAGGAATGCTACAAATTCATGGACATGACCGCCGAGTCCACAGTCCTGATGAGCATCATCGCCGAAGGAGGCTCCTTCGACTCCTTCGACAAGAGGCTGCAGGACTACAACCAGCTGGCCCAGAGTATCGGAGCCGTGGACACTGTCGGTACAACAGCCGTATTCGGCGGCGATCCTCCTGTCCTTACCACCCTCATCACGGGATTCACCGAGACCAACTCCAACAAGGTAATTGACGCCGGAGAGAGCTTCTCCGTGGATATCTCCATCCAGAACAGCGGTCTGGGAGACGCGCACAACGTAAAGGTCCTCCTCTCCGAAAACAGCGGAATGGACCGTTATTTTGAAGGCTCAAGGGAGATAGACGCCGGCATCATCAAGGCCGGCGAGACCAAGAGCTTCACTTTCCGCTACACCCTCAGCGAGACAGCACCCACAGCCAAAGCCAACATCATAGTATATACCCTTGAGGAAAACGGTATGGACGCCGACCCCTCCAGTCTTGTCGTCAACATTCAGGAAATGGCCCGTCCCCGTCTGCTGATAGCCGACTACCAGTATATGTCCGCCAGAGGAACCTCAATTACACTTGGAGACAGAGGACAGCTCATAGTCGCCGTACAGAATGCCGGCCGCCTTCCCGCCAGGAACGCAAAGATAACTTTCGAATGTCCTACCAACATCATAGCCACCGACGAGGTGGAGATAGCAGTGGACTCCATACAGCCCGGAGAAGTAATTCCCCTCAGCTTTGACTTCCTGGTCAACAAGAGATTTGACCTCGACTCCATCCCCATCGCAGTGAAAATCACCGAAGGCTCGACATTTGCCGTCGTCCAGGACGTATTCAAGGTCAAGCTGGGAGAATATCTCTCAACCGCAAACAAGATAGTCATCGAAGGCAAGCTGGACGCACAGCCCGTCATTGACACCGACTTCTCCCTGGCCATGGAGTCCGAGCTGCTGGAGAACGTACCCGCCGGCATCTCCCACCCCAACCGCTACGCCCTGATCATAGGTAATGAGGACTACTCCAGAGTCGGAGGCGGGGCCGAGATCAACGTGCCGTTCGCCTGCAACGACGCCATCGTATTCAAGGAATACTGCGTGCGCACTTTCGGAATACCCGATGACCACATCCGCTACATCGACAACGCCACGGCAGGACTCATGAGAGAGTCCATAGACTGGCTCATCAACGTAGGCAAGGCCAATCCCAATTCAGAGATATTCTTCTTCTACTCCGGCCACGGCAGCAACGACGAGGCCTCCCGCGAGCCCTATCTGCTGCCAGTGGACGTATCCGGCAAATACATCAAGCTCGGTATTCCTCTCAACGACCTCTACGCCAAACTTTCCGGGGTACCATGCCAGGGTGCCTACGTCTTCCTGGACGCCTGCTTCAGCGGCGGATACAAGAGCAAGGATCCTATCGTAGCCCAGAAGGGCGTGAGAGTAGTTCCCAAGTACTCCATGCTCGGAGGCAAACTGATAAGCTTCTCCTCCAGCTCCGGAGAACAGACATCCAGCGTATACTACGACAAGCGTCAGGGATATTTCACATACTATCTGCTCAAGACAATACAGGACGCAAAGGGCAATATCTCACTGGGAGATCTTTACAAGAAGACAAAAGAGCAGGTTGAGGCCGCCACAGCCGTATCCGGCAAACTGCAGACCCCCCAGGTACTCGTATCGCCCGACTGGACTGACTGGAACACCAAGGTGCTCAAATAGTAGAATTTTTACTATCTTTGCCGCCCTTATGGGAAAGGCTAAGAGCAAAATAGAAATCCGCAACAAGAAAGCCTCGTTCGAATACGAGTTTCTTGAGAACTATACCGCTGGAATAGTCCTTACCGGCACGGAGATAAAATCCATCCGCGCCGGTAAGGCTTCTTTGGTGGACAGTTGGTGCTATTTCGCAGGCGGTGAGCTCTATGTCAAGAACATGCACATAGCCGAGTACTGGTGGGGTACCTTCAACCGCCACGACCCCAAGCGCGACCGGAAGCTGCTGCTCACCCGCAAGGAGCTCCGCAAACTCGCCCGCGCCGTCAAGGAAAAGGGCCTGACCATCGTCACCCGCCGCCTCTTCATCTCAGAGACCGGCTACGCCAAGCTCGACATCGCCCTCGCCAGAGGCAAAAAAGAATACGACAAGCGCGAGTCCATCAAGGAAAAGGACCTCCGCCGCTACTCACCTGAATAAGAATCACAGGAACTTTGCAACCGAATGATTGTTGGTGATGTACTTAATCAGGAAAATCTGCTTCCCCTCAACCTCATAAACATTGTAAAAGACATACCAGCGAGTAGCACTACTCGACTTAAATACAGAATACAATAATCTCTGCCCGTACTTTTCAAAATAAGCAGGAGCAGGAATCTTCACCTTTAAATGAAGATTATCGCGAATATCGTCAAGGAGATCCTCTACATAACTGAATGCACTGTCTTTAAAGCCGAAGTATCCTTTTTCATACAGAACATCCACCAGTGCATTAAAATAGCTTAAGACTTCCGGGGCAAAAATCACTCTCATGGCTATTCCCTTTCAT